>Ga0207893_1000031_pt1 | contig 129046 bp, 114 predicted proteins | sample MalvirmetaMSP121_FD_184233 | JGI IMG/M metagenome (GOLD analysis project Ga0207893, IMG submission 184233) | Marine viral communities from the Deep Pacific Ocean - MSP-121 (SPAdes) | ecosystem: Environmental > Aquatic > Marine > Oceanic | place: Pacific Ocean | collected 2001-06-02 | reverse complement strand
CCCCGCAGAATGAATCGCCTGGGGCATGGCCGTTCCCCTCACCCACCGCTCGCATTCGCGAGCGGTCCCCCCTCTCCCGCAAGCGGGCGAGGGTCGGTCGGCATCACGCCGCGCGTGATTCACGTTAAACGAGGCACAACTTCGATCGGCGCGATGCCGATCGCGAAAAAACACGCCGCGCGTGATGACGAGCGGCGTGTCGATGTGACCGCGATGCGGAACTACGGCATCCAGTATTCATCCTTGGTGAGCTTGCCGTCGCCGTTGGCATCGCGTGTTTCGAAGCGCTTGTAGAGCTGCGAACTTGCCGACAGTTCCGACTTTTCGATGGCGCCGTCGCCGTTCTTGTCGAGCGTAGACGTCGAGGTGTTCGTGAAATTCGCGTTCGATTCCGGCGGCCCCATCGTGCCGTACTTTTCCTGTGCGAAAGCGGGGATGGTGGCGACGGTGAACGCCGAGACCAGCAGCATTTTGCGGATATCCATATCGTGAGTCTCCCGATCGTGAGCAAATAAAAAAGGCACGCCCGGCGAAATCCCTGCGGATTGGCCGATACGTGCCTTCATTGGCTTGGTTTTGCGACGCTACGGCGCGTCGCAATCGGTGAAGCGAGCAAATTTCAAGCCAGCAAAAAGTGCGGGGAAACTGCCTGTTTGATGGGCTTTCGGGTGGTTTCCGATGGCTTGGGCGCGTCAACGGTCTATTTCGGTGCCGGCACGCCCACTGGCTGTGCATTGCCGGTTCGCCGGAGCGAGCGTCAGGCGGCCCTGCGCGACGCGCCTTTGAAGCAAGGACCCCAGTGGTCGCGACCGGCCGGTGCATGCAGCGCCCACAGAGTTTCGGCAAACGGCAGCGCGATGCCGTTGCGCCGCGCCGCCTCCACCACCCATTCGTGCTGCTGTGTCTGCGTTGTCGTATCGGCTGGAGACAGATCCAGGTTCCGCTGGAAGCTGACGAACAGCGATTCGGCGGACAGACCCGAGGCCTGCGCCAAGTGCTCGACTTCACGCAAGGTCTCGATTGCGCAGGCACGGACGAACTGTGCGGTGAGCTTCGCCAGCATCGCCTGTTCGGGCGCCGTGCCTAGATAGTGGACGCGCGTTGCCAGAACCTCGAGCGCGGCTTCGGCGCGCCGCAGATCGGCGCGACTGCCCGCGGCGAAGATCTCGAGTAAACCTTCGGCGGCCATCTGCGGACTGCCGATCAGGCTCGCCGCGACATAGCGCAGCCCACGCTGCGCCTGTTGTTCGGAGAGCTGCGCGGCGCTGCCGGCAGACATGTCGCACAGGTTCACCTGCACGACCTCGCGCGGAAGCTCCGTCCGCCAGCCTTCGCCGAACATGCGGTCGAGCGAGATCAAGTCTTCGAGCGAATACAGCAGCAGCTCGGTTTGCGCTGCCTGCTGCGGCGTGACTGCGGGCTGTGCACCGCAGGCCAGCATCGCGTCGACGGCGCTATGCGACGCATCCCACACCCATACCGCATGGCCAGCCTGTAGCAGGCGCCGCGCGATGGCGGCACCCATATCGTCGAGCCCGATCAATCCGACATTCATTGCGACATTCCCTGATGAAGTGTGACGGTCAGCCGTTGAGCAATTGCATCATCGTGGCCTGATAGCGATCGCCGGCCGCTGCGCCCGGAGGAAAAATCGCATCGAGTTCGGCGATTTTCGTTTCGGGCAGGACCAGATCGACAGCCCCGGCGTTCTCGTCGAGATAGTGCCGACGCTTGGTGCCAGGAATTGGCACCAGACTTTCGTCGCGTGCCAAGACCCAGGCCAGCGCTACCTGCGAGGCCGTGGCACCGAGCTCTTCGGCGACGCGCTGCACCGCCGCGACCAGTTCCAGATTGCGGGCGAAGTTCTCGCCCTGGAAACGCGGGCTGTGCTTGCGGTAGTCGTCGTCGCCGAAATCCTCGGGTGAACGATAGGCGCCACTGAGAAAGCCACGACCCAGAGGGCTGTAGGGCACGAAGCCGATACCGAGTTCGCGGCAGGTTTCGAACACACCGTTGCCTTCGGGATCGCGCGTCCACAGCGAATATTCACTCTGTACGGCGGTGATCGGGTGAACGGCGTGCGCGCGCCGGATCGTGGTGGCTGAGGCCTCGGACAGACCGAGGTAGCGCAGCTTGCCCTGCCGCACCAGCTCGGCCATCGCACCCACCGTGTCCTCGATCGGCACTTCAGCGTCGACACGATGCTGGTAGTACAGGTCGATATGGTCCACGCCCAGACGCCGCAGACTGGCGTGTGCGCTGGCGGTCACGTAGTCCGGGTGGCCGTTGATGCCACGCGCCTGCGGATTGTCCGGCTTGCGCACGATGCCGAACTTGGTGGCCAGGAACACAGAATCGCGACGGCCGGCGATGGCGCGTCCGACCAGTTCCTCGTTGAGATGCGGGCCGTAGGCGTCCGCGGTGTCTAGGAAGTTGATGCCGATATCCAATGCATGCCGGAGCGTCGCCATCGATTCGACGTCGTCGCGGCCGGAGTAGAAATCGCTCATCCCCATGCAGCCAAGGCCGATGGCGGAAACGACAGGGCCATTCGGCCCAAGGGTGCGAAATTTCATGGCTTGCTCCTTACGGTGCGGGGCTGACTGAATGCCGGGTTTGGATCACTTGGGCGCCAATCGACCGAGGCGTCGCGGCGTGTGCGAGGAATCGCGTCGAGCATTTCGGTCTGGCTTCGCTCACCGGGCCGAGGTCACTGTGAAAAGCGCGTGCCAGACCGGTGCGGATCCGAAGCTCGTGGCGCATTGACCGAGGGTCCATGCGGGCGGTGAATCCGAAATATAAACTTAACGTCAACTAGAGATTATGGGCTGGCGGCGATCGCGTCAAGTGCCGGTTCAGCGCTGTGCGAGAAATTCGCGAATGCGTTCGATGTTGCCGACGATCTGCTGACGCGTTTCCTTCAACGAGTGGATGCGGGCGTCGGCTTCGGCGAGATGGGTTTCGAGAATTTCGAGTACGCGACGCTTGCCGCTGACGACGGCCTTCGGGTCGGAGACGAAGTAGTACGCGGCGACGTCGGCAATCTCGTCGAGCGACAGGCCCAAGCCTTTGAGCGCAGCGATCTTGTCGAGGCGCTTGAGGGCGGAATCGTCGTAGTAGCGGTATGCGGCGCCGCGGCGCGGCATGGGTTCGAGCAGACCCAGTTGTTCGTAGTAGCGGATCGTGCGCTGGCTGACGCCGCTTCGGTCCGCCAGTTCGCCGATGCGCATGCGTGTGTTCATACAAGCAAGGATAGCTCGCGGCACGGTCTGACGTCGCTTTCGCACGCGTTTCGAACCTGGGGTTTTCCCGAGGATGCCCCTGCGGCCACTGCCATACCGATCAATCGCTTACGGACTCGGACCCGATACGTGTGAGCATTTTCTGCGTGACCAAGGGTATTCCCCAGCTTGCGCGTGGGCCACGCTGCGATCCGCAATAGGGCGCATGTGCTGCAGGGCGCCGGTGTCGGCGTGCCGTTGCCTGAATGGACCGCGTGCCCTGCGAAGCGCGCGGCCTTCCAATAATCAAGCGGAGTCAAAAATGACAGGGATCTCATCGCACGCAGGACGCGTGTTCGGTGTCATGCTTTTCGTAGTTCTGGGTTGGTGTCTGATGCCAGCGGCGCATGCCGCGGCAGACGGTCCGCAGCAACGCATCATCGTCAAGTTCAACAGCAAATTGAGACTGGAGCCTGACAATGAGCGCGCCGTTCCGGCCGCGCTGACGCTGGCTGCGGCCAACTACGGGGTGAGTTTGCGGCCGCTGCGCGAGATCGCGACCGGCGCTCAGGTGCTGGCGCTGATCGGCCAGCGAGTCGACGACCAGGCGATGTCACACCTGGTCGCCGCGCTGGCGCGCCTGCCGGGCGTGGCCTACGCCGAGCAGGACCGTCTGATGCATCCGCTGATGACGCCCAATGATTCCCGATACTCCGAGCAGTGGGATCTGTACGACTCAAGCGGCGGAGGCATGAACGTGGAGCCGGCCTGGGACACCACGGCCGGCTCCGGGGCGGTGGTGGCGGTGATCGACACCGGCTACCGTCCGCACGCCGACCTGGCCGCCAATATCGTTGGCGGCTACGATTTCATCAGCGACACCTCGGTTTCAAACGACGGTGACGGCCGCGATTCGGATGCCAAGGACCCCGGCGACTGGACCACAGCCGGGGAGTGCGGTGCTGGTAGTGGTGCCTATGACAGCAGTTGGCACGGCACGCACGTATCCGGAACGATCGCCGCGGTCACCAACAACAGTACCGGCGTCGCCGGTATCGCCTACCAAGCCAAGGTGTTGCCGCTACGCGTGCTCGGTACCTGTGGCGGCTACACCTCGGATATCGCCGACGCGATCATCTGGGCCTCCGGCGGCAGCGTTTCGGGCGTGCCGTCCAATGCCTACCCGGCGCAGGTCATCAACATGTCGCTCGGCGGCAGCGGTTCCTGCGGGTCCACCACGCAGTCCGCGATCACCACCGCGCGCGCCAATGGCACCACCGTGGTCGTGGCGGCCGGCAACGAGAACCGCAACGCCAGCAACAGTAGCCCCGCCAACTGCAGTGGCGTGATCGCCGTGGCGGCGGTCGGTCCCAGCGGCGGTCGGGCGTACTACTCCAACTACGGCAGCATCGTCGACATCGCCGCCCCTGGGGGCGATATGAGTTCCAGCAGCGCCGACGGCATTCTGTCGACGCTCAATAGCGGCACCACCACACCGGGCAGCGATGCCTACGCCTACTATCAGGGCACCTCGATGGCGACGCCGCATGTCGCCGGTCTGGCCGCACTGCTCTACGCGGTGGACCCGACGATCACCCCGACCGAGGTCGAGTCGACGCTGACTTCCACGGCGCGCGCCTTTCCGGCCACCTGCTCAAGCTGCGGTGCCGGCATCATCGACGCGGCGGCGGCAGTCGCGGCAGCCTCGGGCGGCGGTGGCGAGGATCCACCACCGACCGGCAGCGAACTGGAGAACGGCGTGCCGGTGACCGGGCTGGCGGGCGCCAGCGGCGAGACCCAGACGTTCACGATCGATATCCCGTCCGGCGCCAGCAATTTGGTGGTCGCGATCAGCGGCGGCAGCGGCGATGCCGATCTCTACGTCCGCTATGGTTCGGCGCCGACCAGCTCCAGCTACGATTGCCGGCCCTATCTGAACGGCAACAACGAAAGCTGCAGCTTCGGCAGCCCCGCCGCCGGGACGTGGTATGTCTCGGTCGTCGGCTACAGCAGCTACTCCGGCCTGAGCCTGGAGGCCAGCTGGACGCTTGGCGGCGGCAGTGGCGGCAGCGGCGCCTGCGACGCCGGTTATACCGAATACAGCGGTAGCCTCTCCGGTAGCGGCAGTTCGGCCTATGCGCCGGGCACGTCCGGAGTCTACGCAGCCAGCGGGACCTTCTCGGCCGCACTGTCCGGGCCGTCCTCGGCCGATTTCGATCTCTACCTGCAGCAGAAGCGCAGCAGCGGTTCCTGGCGCAATGTGGCGAGCTCGCTGGGCTACACCTCCAGCGAGGCGATCGACACCAGCCAGTCCTCGGGAACCTATCGCTGGCGTGTGTATAGCTACAGTGGTTCGGGTAGCTACACCCTGTGCGCGTCCATGCCCTGAGCCGGACGCGAGTCTGGGCCTAGCGGCCCACGGCCAATGCAAGCGACAACAAGGGCCGGCTTCATGCCGGCCCTTGTTGTTCTCGTCAGGGGCGATAAGCGTCGCATTCCCCGTCGATATCGTCGTTCCGGACGGGCCGCAGGCTCGATTCGAGATTCATGCGGCGTGTGGAGGCCGTACATGGCTTCCGGCATGACGAGGAGACTTCCCGTAGGGTGATTCCTCGGTGAGTGCACGGCAAGCGTAACGACTGGTCCCGAACGTTGGTGACGGGCAAAAGAAAAAGCCCGGTGCCATGCACCGGGCTTTTTGCTGGGTTTCCGTCAGGCCCGGGTCAATCCGTCGCCCGCTGTGGAGCGCCGCTCAGGGCTCCCGGAACATGGCATGAACCGTATCCATGCGCGAGGTCTGATCGGCGGTGAAGGTATCCATGCACGCATCGTCGACGTAGTCCATGAAGTTCGTGACGGGATCGTCGCCCGGGTAGGCCAGGCAGGAATTGCGCCCCATCGGGCAGCCGTAGGCAGGGGAACGCTCGGCCGGTGTGTCGCCGACGCGATCATTGGCGACGGAGCAGCCGCCCTGGAAGGTGTGATAAAGCCCCAGCCAGTGGCCCACCTCGTGGGTGCCGGTGTCGCCCAAGTCGTAGGGGACGGCACTGCCTCCGGGTAAGGACGAATACAGCACGACTACGCCGTCCAGCTCCGGTGACGAGCTGTAGTTCCACGGGAAGGTGGCCCAGCCGAGCAGGCCCCCACCGGGATTGGCGGTATAAAGATTGAGCGCGTCCGGTCCGCCGGCGTGCAAGGCGCTCTTGGCGGCGGCTTCGGCCGAACTGCCGGGTGACATGCCGTACCAGACGACATTGGTGGTACGGTCAACGGCCGCCAGCGTGAACACGAACGGGGTGCCGGCGTAGGCGTCGTTGAGCACCGAGATCTGCGTGTCGATCATCGATTGCGGCACATTGCCCTGCGCGAGCGTGCTGCCGCTGTTGATGACGTGCACGTAAACCGGCACCGTGACCGAGCCGGGGACACGCATGCCGACCTGGCTGCGCGCGCCGCGTTTGGCCAGGAATTTGTCGATCCGGCTGTCGATCACGGAAATTTCAGCCTCGCTGGGCATCAGCGTGGAACAGCGCTTGCTCAGAAACTGCTGGCTGTCGCTGGCGGCGATGGCCGGCAATACAGTCAGCGCGAGCATCATGCCCGCGCAGGCGGTGCGCATCTTCATTCTTGCTCCCCATTCGGACGGGCGTCGTGCCCGAAGGCCGATATCGCACGCAAACTTCGGGCCGCGAGCCCCGTGCCGGAAGCCTTATTTGAAGTAGGTTTGCAACAGCTGGCTCACGTCCTGGTAGTCCGCTTCAAGGCGTTGTCGCTGCCGGCCCGCCAGCTCCTGGCCGGCCGGATCGGCGGCACGCGTTTCCAGTGCCGCAAGAATATGGCGGGACTGGTTCAGCACGTCCGCCATCGCGATCAGGTAGAGCACTTCGAACGAGGTGCCACTGCGCCTCAGCAGATCCTTGCTGATCGCCTTGGTCGTCAGTTCGCGGCGCTGCTGTTCGACTTCAGGCAGCCCGGTGTGTTCCAGGTCGATCTGCGGGTGTGACGCGGCGTATTGATCCAGTTCTTCCAGTATGGTGCCGGCGTCGTTGCCGACACGTGTCAGCAGCTCGTCCAGCGGGTCGGACTCGAACTTGACGTAGCTCAGCAGCGGCAGGCGCTTGGCGAGGGTCAGGGTTTCATGGAGCAGGGCATAGCCTTGCGAGCGTTCGCGTTCGGTGTCGCTCGCGGCCGCCGGATCGGCCGCCCCCACCGGCCCCGCCATTGCAAGCAACACTAGCAGTGTCGCTGACGTGCAGCGTCTCGCGATTGCATTCATCTCGCACCGTCCTTCGTTTCTGGGAATTTCCTCTACGGAGTCTCGGCCGGGGCGGGTTGCCCGGCGATGAACCGGCACCGAGTCAGCGCCGGCGCAGCCCTGTTTCGGTGCCGGTGATCCAGGCAGGCACCGGCACGCCGCCGCGCGCGGTGCTGGTGGCGAGCGCCGTTGCCATGGCTTCCGGTGCCCATGGCGTCGACAGCGAGGACGCGAGTTCCGTCGCCATGGCTGGCGTGATTCCGCCATAGATCAGGCTCAGATGGGGTTTGAATGCTGGATTGGGTACACCGAAGCGGGCTGCGGCCAGACGCCGCGCCTCGCACAGGGCGGGCGTGTCGACCACGTCCAGCACCAGGGTGCGGAAGTACTCGTCATAGCCGTGAAGCCCCGTGGGTTCCAGCAACAGCGGCGGCAAGCGCGGGGCGAGTTCGCGCGTACCGATCTCGGCGTCGGCCTCGTCGATCGGGCCGATGCCGCCCAGCAGCGTCAGATGCGCACAAAACCGGGGCGTACCGAAGCGGGCGCACAGTGTATCGATGCGGGATTGCAGCCAGGCAGCCAATGCGGTGTCTGGAAACAGCCACAGCGAGCCTTCGAACATCAGGGCGGGTCGCCGGACTCGCTGGTCTCGACGGGCGCCGCTGCATCGCCAGCCGATTCCGGCCCGTCGCCCAGCAGATGCTGCTGCAGGAACAATACGACGGCGTTCTGATAAAGGTCCCGGTTCGATTTTTTCTTGAAGCCGTGGCCTTCGTCGCGGGCCAGCAGGGTCCACACATTGCCGCCGTTACCGCGGATGGTTTCGGCCATCTGCTCGGCTTCGGACTGGGGTACCCGCGGGTCGTTGGCACCTTGCGCGATGAACAGTGGCTTGGTGATGTTGCCGGCATTCTCGGTCGGCGAGATTTTCTGCAGAAATTCGCGCATGGCCGGGTCGGACTCGTCGCCATATTCGGCACGGCGCAGGTCGCGGCGGTAGTCCTTGGTATTTTCAAGGAAGGTCACGAAGTTGCTGATGCCGACGATGTCGATTCCGGCGCGCAGACGGTCGTTGTAGTGCGTCATGCCCGCCAGCACCATGTAGCCGCCGTAGGAACCGCCGATCAGCGCCACGCGCTGGGCGTCGAGCTGCGGTTGGGTCTCGATCCAGTCGAGCAGAGCGCCGATGTCCTTGACCGAGTCCTCGCGTTTCCTGCCGTTGTCGAGCGCGAGGTAGTTCTTGCCATAGCCGGCCGAACCGCGCACGTTCGGTACCAGCACGGCGATGCCGAGTTCGCGCAGATAGAATTGGATCATCGGGTTGTAGCTCGGCAGTGCCTGGGATTCGGGGCCGCCGTGAATGCTGATCAGTACCGGATGCGGGGCCGGAGTCTTCGGCGCGTAGTAGAACGCCGGGATGCTGCGGGTACGGCCATCGAGCTTGTCGAACGTGGGATAGCGCACCAGGGTCGGCAGGATGAATTCGCCAGCATCGAGTCCGCCGGTCTCGGAGCGGGTCCAGCGGCTCAGGCGGCTTTGCCCGACCTCGAAGGAATAGACGTCGCTGGGGGTACGGGCGTTGTTGAGCAGGAAGCCCAGCGAGTTTCCGTCGGGGCTGAATTCGAGATTGCGCACCAGGCCCAGCGGCAGATCAGGCACCGGCACCATGCCGTTGACGCGCAGGTCCTGCAGATAAAGATCATCACTGCCGTCGGCATTGACCGTGAAGGCGAGGTAGCGGCCGTCGTCGGACAGTGCGAACTCCTCGATATCCCAGGGAATCGCGGCACTGATCGGCGTGGTCTCTCCGGTTTCGAGATCATCGTAGCGCAGCGTCAGGAATTCGCTGCCTTCGTCGCTGCTGTAGTAGATGCCCTTGCCATCACGCGAAAAGCGGGCATTGCCGTAGGCAACCGGCGTCTCGCTCGGGCGAAACGGCGTGCGCTCGCCGGTCACCGTGTCGACGATCCAGACTTCGCTGTCGCTGATCGAGCGATAGCGCATCACCAGCAATTGCCGATCATCCGGTGACCAGTCCAAGGCGTACCAGGCGCCCTGGTCCTCGACCAGCGGCGTGCTTTCCGGTGCGCCGAGCGCGCTGAAACGGACGTCGGTATCGCTACCATTGCGCTGCGTGGTGGAGTACGCGTAACGATCGCCTGCATTCGACCAGAGGCCGCCGCTGTTGCGAGACTGGCCGTCGGTGAGCAGGCGTGTGTCGCCGCTGCTGAGGTCGTACCAGTAGAGCTGGTAGGACTCACCGCCGCCGATGTCCTTGCTAAAGATGAAGCCCTTGCCGTTCGGCGCGATGCTGACGCCCCCGATCGGCTCCGCATAGAAGGTGAGCTGTTCGCGTGCCGCCATCGGCCGCTGCACGTGGTGCACCTGGGTGGTTTCACCGAAGCGCGTGCTGATGAGGATGCTGCCATCGGCGAGCCAGCCCTGAAACGATGCGGAGCGCGACTGCTGGTAGCGGTTGGTCTGCTCGGCCAGAGTCTCGGGAATCGGCGGGACGTCTTCGAGCACCACGCTGCCGATTTCGACGCGATGGACCTCGGCCTGGATCGGGGCGGACAGGGCAAGCAGGGCGGTGCCGACCATGGTGGCGAGTTTCATCGGTGCGTGGTGTCCGGATTGAGAATGGGCTGGCACAAGAATGCGCAGCTGATTGTGGGCTGGCAAGCCGCCGCCTTGCTGGCGGGAAGGCTCAGCTCTTGACGCGCATCAGCAGGCTTTCGAACTCATGCACGTTGAGTGTCTGCACGGTAGTCTGGACCTTCTTCGGGTCGTCGATCGGTCCCACACGCACGCGATACCAGGTGTCGCGGTTGTCGATCGTCACCGATTCCACGCGGGATTCGATTCCCAGCAGAGCCAGTTTGGCCTTTTGCGATTCGGCCTCGCCCGATGAGCGGAACGAGCCGACCTGGATCACGTACTGCCCGGGCGGCACCACCGGGACCGCGCCGGGCTTTCCGCCGACGGTCTTGTCGGTGGCTTCGGGAACGACCACCTCGTAGCTCGGCAGCAGTTCGTAGAACGAAAAGCGCGGCTTTTCCTTGGGGGGCAGGGGCGGCGATTGGCTGCGCGCAGTGCTGGCCGGCGCCGCGGCCGTGGCTTCGGTGCGGACCACCGGCGAAGCCGCTGGTTCACCGGTCGGGCGGCCGACGTAGACGATCGCGGCCACCACCAGCCCGATCGACAGACCGACGACCATCCATAGCCAACCGGGCAATCCCTGCTTGCCCCGCGCGTGGCTGCGTTTGGCGGGGCGCTTCTGGTTGCGGTTTCTCGGAGCGTAGTCGCGCGGCACTACATCTTCTCCGGCGCGGCTACGCCGATCAGGCCCAGGCCATTGCGCAGCACTTGGCCGGTGGCGTCCACCAGCGCCAGCCGCGCATCACGCAGTTCGGCGTCGTCGACCAGAAATGCGTGTGCGTTGTAATAGCTGTGCAGGGCGTCGGCGGTATCGCGCAGATAGTGCGTGAGCGTGTGTGGCGCAGAATTGAGCGCGCAGTTGTTCACCACCTCGGGGTAGCGCGCGAGCGCTGCCAGCAGGGCTTTTTCGTGCGTTTCCGTGAGCCGTTCGAGCTTGCCCAGGGCCTGCTTGCGGTTCCATTCGATGCCGCGTTCGGCGGCCTGGCGGAACACCGAATGAATCCGCGCGTGCGCGTACTGCACGTAGTAGACCGGGTTGTCGTTGCTCTGCGAACGGGCCAGCTCCAGATCGAATTCCAGGTGCTGTTCGTTGGAGCGCATCAGGTAGAAGAAGCGCGTGGCGTCCACGCCGACTTCGCGGATCAGTTCCTCGAAGGTGACGAAGTTGCCGCTGCGCTTGCCCATGCGCCCGGACGACAGCGTGACGAACTGGATCAGCTGCACATTGAGCGCATCGTCACGTCCGGTCAGTGCCTTGATCGCGGCGCGCACGCGCGCGATGTAGCCGTGATGATCGGCACCCCAGACGTCCAGCAGCGTCTCGTGACCGCGCGCCAGCTTGTCGACATGATAGGCGAGGTCGTTGGCGAAATAGGTGGCGGCGCCGTCGGCCTTGATCAGCACGCGATCCTTTTCATCGCCGAATTTCTCGGTGGCAAACCACAGCGCGCCGTCCTGCTCGTAGACGTGGCCGGAATCGCGCAGCGAGTCCAGTGCCTTCGCCGCGGCGCCGGACTCGACCAGCATCCGCTCCGAATACCAGCGGTCGTAGCGCACGCCGAAGCGGTCCAGGGTCTGGTGGATATGGGCGAGCTGGTCGCGGATCGCATAGTCGCGCAGTTCCGCGTAAGCGGACTCGCCCAGTACCGACTTGGCCTTGCGGATCCAGGCGTCGAGATGCCGTTCGGCCTGGGCCTTGTCGTCGGCGTCGTCCGGCGGCAGATCGGACACGTCCAGCGCGGCCGGCAGCCACTGCTCGTTGCCGGTGGCGAGCAGGCGTTCGGCGACCTGTTCGACGTAGTCCGCCGGATAGCCGCGCGACGGGATTGCCACCGGTGCCGGCAGCCGGCCGCTGCGATTGAGCGTGCGCACCCACACGGATACGGCCAGCACATCGACCTGGCGACCGGCGTCATTGATGTAGTACTCGCGCTGCACGGTCCAGCCGGCGGCGGCGAGGATGTTGGCCAGCGCATCGCCGTAGGCGGCCTGTCGGCCATGGCCGACATGCATCGGGCCGGTCGGGTTGGCCGAAACGAACTCCACCAAAATGTTGCCGCGCGCGCCCGAGCGGTCGTGGCCGTAGTCCTCACCCTGCGCAAAGATCGTCGAGACGATCTGCTGCTGCGCCGCCGCCGTCACGAATACGTTGATGAAGCCAGGGCCCGCGATTTCGATGCGGTCCACCAGTGCGGAGGCCGGTAGCTTCTCGATCAGCGCCTCGGCGAGTTTGCGCGGTGGCATGCGCAGGGGCTTGGCCATGACCATCGCCAGATTGCAGGCGAAGTCGCCGAACTTGGGATCCTTGGCCTCGTCGATCTGGACGGTTTCGGGCGGCAGGGCGTCCACGCCGAGGTCCGCGATCAGGCTTTCGATCGCCTGCCGGAACAGGGCTTGCAGTTGTTGTTTCATCGGAACGGGAGAGCGGGCGGGTCACGCCCGGGAAAGCTGGGCGCGAAGTTTACCCGTGCGCCGTAACGGCCGCGAGCCGAGGTTCAATACAGGTCCACCGGATCGACATCGATCGACCAGCGCACTTGGCGTGCGGATGGCAGATCGCTCAAGCCTGGCACCCAGGCCGACAACGCGCGCTGCAAGGGGGCACGCTTTTCGGCCTGCAGCAGCAGCTGGGCGCGCCAGCGGCCGGCGCGCCGTTCCATCGGCGCGGCCACTGGCCCCAGCGCGGCGACGCCCCGGCGCGCGCCCGCCTGCGCTTTGAGGCCGGCTTTGGCATCGTGCAGGAATCGCATCGCGGCGGCCGCGTCCAGCGACTCGGCGCGCAACAGCGCCAGATGGGATGCCGGCGGCAGGCCGCTGTCGACCCGTTCGGCCAGCAGTTCGTCGGCGAATGCGCCGTAGCCGTGCTCGATCAGGGTGCGCAGCTTGGGATGTTGTGGCTCATGCGTCTGCAGCAAGACCTCGCCGGCTTCGGTGCCGCGTCCGGCGCGGCCCGCGACCTGTACCACCAGCTGGCCCATGCGTTCCAGCGCACGAAAGTCCACGCCGAACAGGGCCTGATCCACGCTGACGATGCCGACCATGCTCAGGCCGGCGAAATCGTGCCCCTTGGCCAGCATCTGGGTGCCGACCAGAATATGGATGTCGCCGCTGGCGACGTCGCGCAGCAGGCGTTCCAGCTCTCCGGCGCGACGCACGCGGTCTGAATCGAAGCGTTCCACGCGATGGTTCGGGAATCGTTCACGCAGCGCGTCTTCGATGCGTTCGGTGCCCTGGCCGACCGGCGCCAGCGCATGCGCCTGGCACTTGCCGCACCGTTGCGGCACCACGGTTTCGTAGCCGCAGTGGTGGCAGATCAGCCGGGAACGCGAGCGGTGCAGCGTCATGCGCGCATCGCAGCGCTTGCACGGTGCGACCCAGCCGCATTCCCGGCACAGCAGTGCCGGCGCGAAACCGCGCCGGTTGATGAACAGCAGCACCTGCCCGCCGGCGGATAGATGCTTCTCGGTGGTGGCCAGCAGGCTCGACGTCAGGCCATGGCTCATCGCCTGACCACGCGCGTCCACCAGAGCGATGCGCGGCGGCGCGGTCTGATGCACGCGCTGCGGAAGGCGCAGATGCCGGTAGCGCCCGGCGCGGGCGTTGGCCAGGGTTTCCAGCGACGGCGTGGCGCTGCCGAGGATCACGGGCGCCTTCCACTGTTGCGCGCGAAATACCGCGGTGTCCCGCGCCGAGTAGCGAAAGCCTTCCTGTTGTTTGTACGAAGCGTCATGTTCCTCGTCCACCACCACGATGCCGAGTTGCCTGAACGGGACGAACACTGCGGAGCGCGTACCGATGACGATATCGGCGCGACCGTCGCGCGCTGCCAGCCAGGACTGGGCGCGCTGCGATTCGCTCATGCCGGAATGAAATGGGGCGACCCGTCCCGGAAAGCGCGCCTCAAAGCGGTTCACCAGCTGCGGTGTGAGCCCGATTTCGGGCACCAGAATCAGCGCCTGCTGGCTCCGGCTCAGGGCGTCCGCCGCGACTTGCAGATAGATTTCGGTCTTGCCGCTGCCGGTGACGCCTTCGAGCAGGCTGACCGTGAACCCCCGCGCCGCGCGCAGTTCGCGCAGCACATCGCATTGCGCAGCGCTGGGTTCCGGCGCGTCGGCGGCAATGCCGGACGCGGCCGGTGGTGCATGACAGTCTTCGATCCAGCCCTTGTCCCGCGCCTTGCGCAGTGTGGCGCCGTCCAGGGCATCGTCGGGGCGTGGCCCCTGCGCCAGTTCGGCGAGCAGGCCGAGCAATCGATGGGCGCGTGCCGACGGTGTGGCCGTGGCGCCGGCTTCGCTCAGCCGAACCCAGGCCGGGCTCGAATCCCGGGCCGCGTTGCCGCGGCGCAAGGGGCCGGGTAGCGCGGCCTCGATCACGCGGCCCAGTGGATACTGGTAGTACTGCGCGGCCCAGCGCAGCAGTTCGAGCACGTCCGCAGACAGTAGTGGTGTGTCGTCCAGCAGCGCCAGTGGTGGACGGTATTTGAAGGCGCCCGGGGAACTGCTGCGCGGTGGCTCGACCACCACGCCCACGACCGTGCGTTTGCCGAACGGCACGCGTACACGTACTCCGGGCTGGAGGCGGGCATGCATCGCCGCAGGCGCCAGGTAGTCAAAGAGCCTGTAAAGCGGGGTCGCCACGGCGACCGAAACCAGTTCGAGTGTGCTCAAGCCTGTGGATAACTATGGGGAAGGTTTGGTGCGACGCGTCATTTCAGGGGTGAGGTTTTTATGCTGAATCCGGTATGAACGTCCGGTGACGGTTTAAATTTTTTTTAATTCAATTGGTTGCGACAAAGTTTCCAGCCAGTTTGATAGATGGGCTTGACGTACCGGCAATCTCCCGAACCGGGCAGTGGATGTGCATAATTGATCGGGTTCGCGCGCACCGCTTCGTGTCAACGCAAGGTTCCGGCCGGCGTTCTTGGCGGGGAACGGTCACAATAGAGCGAATGGGTGACGATGAACAAGCAAGCGCTTGCGGTACCGCTGGCAGGCCTGAATCCGGCACGGCCGATGCGTGATACGCGTGCACTCGACCAGTTTCTCGCCTCCGTCGAGCGCCGCGCCTTCCGGATCGCGGATATCGCGACGCGCGACCGCGACGAGGCCCTGGACATCGTCCAGGACGCGATGATGCGTCTGGCCAAGAGTTATGCCGATAAGCCACCCGAGGAATGGCCGGCCCTGTTTCATCGCATCCTCGAGAACGCGATTCAGGATTGGCGCCGGCGGCGCAAGGTGCGGAATCGCTGGCTGGCCTGGGGCTCGTCGAGCGCGGACCCGGAAGACGACAGCGATCCGATCGAGCGTCTGCCGGATCAGGCGCCGATACCGGATGCCGACGCCTTGATGCGGGACGAGGCGATGCGCCGGCTGTGGGAGGCCTTGGAGGATTTGCCGCAGCGACAGCGTGAGGCGTTCTCGCTGCGGGTTTGGGAGGGGTTGTCGGTGGAACAGACCGCGCAGACCATGGGCTGTTCCGACGGCAGTGTGAAAACGCATCTGTCGCGCGCGCTGGCCAAGCTGCGCGGACAGTTGGCAGAGGTTTGGTCATGAACGAAAAGTCGAGATTGTTCGAAATCCAGGACGACGAGGCCTTGGTTCAGGCGCTGCGTGAGCGTCTGCGCCGCGAAGAGGCTGCGATCGATCCGATGACGGCCGTGCGTCTGGCCGCTGCGCGCCGTCGTGCGCTCGATGCAGTGCCACAAGGCCTGTTTGCGCGCGGACTCGCGTTGGTCGGCGGCGGCACGCTGATATCGAATCGCCGTGGCTGGATGGCCTTGCCAGGCTTGGCCGTGGCGGCACTTGCGCTGACGCTGTGGTCGCCGTGGCAGGCTGTATCGCGTGGCGCCTCGGCGCCCAGCGCCGAAACCCTGGAGTGGTTGGCCCAGGAAGAAAGCATGCCGATGTCCACCGAGCTCTACGAAGATCTCGATCTGGTGATCTGGCTGGAAGATCTGGATGGCAAGGTCTGAGGGCCGCAGCAGTCTGAATGAAAAGAGTCCACGAACGCTACGGTGCTCGCTGGCGGGACTGCTGCTGTCGCTTGGCTGTCTGATCAGCCTGCCGTGTCTGGCGCGTCCCGAACCGGCGCCGCTGAGCTGGGAGCAACTGGACAGTCAACAGCGTGAAGTGCTGGAACGCTATGAGGACGAATGGGACGACTTTTCGCCACAACGCCAGCAGCGACTCGCCCAAGGCGCTGAGCGCTGGAGTCGTATGTCCTCGGAGGAGCGCGAGCAGGCGGAGAAGAAGTTCGAGCGATTCAAGACCATGCCCGATGAGGAAAGGCGCGAATTGCGCCGCTACGCCGAACGCTTCAATGAAATGTCGCCGGACCAGCGCGACGCGCTGCGCGACCGCTGGCGCGAATTCCGGAGTCTGCCGCCGCAGCAACGCGATCTTTTGCGCGAACGTTTCCATGCCTGGCGGGAACTGCCCGGGCCGCAGCGGCAGCCTTTGATGGATTGCATGGATCGACGTCTTGGCGGCGCCGGCGAGGATTGCACCCGTCTGTTGCCGCCCGCGCGATCGCCCGGCAACCGGCGCTGAAGCGAGCCGATCGCCCGATTGCGAGTCGGGCCTCCGCTACACTATGTGGACCTGACCGGCCGGCCGCCGGTCGCCGCAATCCAGTCCTGATCGATTGACCGCCATGCTTTCGCTGGTCGCCTCCGCCGCCGCCGTCTTCATGGCCGCGGCCCTGTTCATCGCCGGCAACATGCTGCTCGGCACCAATGTCGCCCTGCGCCTGTCGCACGAAGCCTATGGCGCGGCGACGATCGGCCTGATCCTCACGCAGTATTCTGTGGGCTTCGTCGCTGGCACTTGGTTCGGGCCGCGATTGATCCGCCGTGCCGGGCACATACGTGCCTTCGCGGCGCTGGCTGCGATCACCGGTTGTGCCGGATTGGCTTATGCGATCGGAATCGACGGCGTGTTCTGGGCCCTGCTGCGTGCGCTCAACGGGTTCTGCGGCGCGATTCTGATGGTGGTGCTCGAATCCTGGGTCAATGCCCATGCCAAGCCGCAAACGCGTGGCCGATTTCTGGCGGTGTACATGGTCACCTATTACCTTGCCGGCGCTGGCGGCCAGTTGCTGGTGGCTGCCGGAGACCCGGCCGATTTCCGACCGTACAGCTTGGCGGCGGCCTTGCTGGTGCTAGCCTCGGTACCGCTTTGCCTGACTGGTTTGCAGGCGCCGCCGCCGGCCGAAATCCGACGTCTGCCGCTGTCGCTGCTGATGCGCGTGGCGCCGCTGGGTGTGGCCGGTGCGTTTGCCGGCGGTTTCGCGTCCAGTGCCTTCTATTCATTGGCGCCCGTGCATTTGGCGCGTACCGGCGGCGGCACCGGCCAGGTCGCCGCCTACATGGCCTGTGCGGTGCTGGCCTCGATGCTGTTGCAGTATCCGGCGGGCCGGCTCGGCGACCGGCTCGACCGCCGACGCATGATCCTGCTGATCGCACTGGTCGCCGCCGCCGCCTCGCTGGGCATCGCGGCCCTGGGGCAGGCCTCGATCGCCGCGCTGTTTCTCAGCTCGATGCTGTTCACCGGCGTACTCGCCTGCCTTTATCCGTCGGTGTTGGCGCTGACTCACGACCAGCTGCCGGGGCGCGATCTGGTCGGCGCCAACGCCGCCTTGCTGAGTTTCTGGGGGATCGGCCAGTGCACCGGGCCGGTGATCGTTGCCGGCGCCATGTCGCTGCTCGGGCCGGGCGGACTTTATTACGGCATGGCCGCCGTGCTGATCGTGTTCGCAGCCTTTGTCGGACTGCGGCTGCGGACCACGCCGGCCTTGCTGCCCAGTTTGCAGGCGCCGTTCGCGCCGACTCAGGCCACCACCCCGCAGATTGCCGAGATGGACCCGCGCGCGCCGGTTGGCGACGAAGCAGACGGGGGCGGCGGGCCGGCACGAAGCCTGCAATAATCACCGCATGCACAAGCTCACCAATCTCTTCGACAGCAATGCGGCCTGGGCGACCCAGGTCAAATCCGATGACCCGGGCTTCTTCGAGCGCCTTTCGAAATTGCAGGCGCCGAAGTATCTGTGGATCGGCTGTGCCGATTCACGCGTGCCGGCGAACCAGATCACCGGCCTGCTGCCGGGCGAGCTGTTCGTGCACCGCAATGTCGCCAACCTTGTGGTGCACAGCGACCTCAACTGCCTGTCGGTGATGCAGTTCGCTGTCGACGTGCTCCGTGTCGAGCACCTCATGGTGGTGGGCCACTATGGTTGCGGCGGCGTGCGCGCCGCACTCGAAAGCCAGGGCTTCGGGCTGATCGACAACTGGCTGCGGCATATTCAGGACATCAGCGACAAGCACGGCCTCAAGATAAAAGGCGTGCAGGCCACGACCGAAGAAGTCGATCGCATGTGCGAATACAACGCACTGGAGGCCGCTCGCAACGCCTGCCGTACGACCATCGTGCGCGATGCCTGGGCGCGCGGTCAGGCGCTGACGGTGCACGCCTGGGTCTACGGACTGCGCGATGGCCTGCTCAAGGACGTCGGCTTCAACGTGGCCGCGAACGAAGAGGTCGAACCGGCCTACAGCCGTGCCCTGGATCGAATCGGGCAGGGGCTGTGCGAAACCACGGCTTCGACGGCCGAGGAATGAGCAACGCCTTGGGGCTCGGTGTTGCCAGATAATGCCCGCCCCGTCCATTTTTTTGAATGCGGCCACAGTCCGATGCCGAGCTGCGCCGGCAGACCCAGCCAATCGGTTGGCGCGTCGGCGGTCATGGCTGCGTCCATTGGCCGGGGCTCGTTTCGGATTTGCGGTCCGGCCAGCCTAGGCGCCTTGATGTGCCGGCGACTCGCCGGCACGGACGAGGCCCCGCTCAGCAGCCGCTGCGGCGGTAGTCCGTTTCCACCGCCAGCGACTCTTCACCGTCCGGTGTGATGTTGTAGGCGCTGACGATCAGCCGGTTTTCATCGATCCTTTCGAAAGCCGTGCGCCATCCCCAGGCCGGCGATCCATCGTGCCCGCCGTACCGGCCCAGCACCGACAGTCCGGTGGGCTTTGCTGCGCTGCTGGCGAACATGATCGCGCTGCCCATGTGGGCACTGTCGATCCACGCCATTTCATAGGCCTGAGCATCAAAGTGATAGCCGACGATCGCGATGCCCTGCAGCGGCTTTCCGAGCATTGCCCCCTCGTATTCCAGTAGGGCGAAGCGCCCGCCCAGAATCAGTTTGATGCTCGCCTCGTAGTCGGATTCATCGCCGATCTTGCCGGGCTCGAACCAGACCTTCGTGTGCCCCCGCCAGCGGCCGGCAAGCGCGTGTACTGCCGTATGCGGACCCTTTTCGATCGAGGTTTCAAGTGAATCGGCAGTGCTCATCGGTGAACCCCCCCTTGCGGTCGGCTGATCTTCGCATGGCAGGTGCGACTTCGTCCGCAGGCCCGATCCGGTTCGAGCGGCTCCGGCGGAACCGGAATGGACAGTGGAGATTTCTATAGTGAGCTTCGGACTCGCCTTTTTTCTTGAATCAATGCAAAAAATCACCTAGGTAGGTGATTTTTTGCAGGCCAGGCCTGTGAAATACTCGACTGCGACCGAGGCACCGCAAGCACTAGCGACGTGATTCAGGGATGAAATCGCGGCGGCGTCGCAAAATGCCCAGGGGCCGGCCAATACGCCTCGACGCCGGCACAGGGACTGCGACGAACCGACAGGGATGGCGGAGACATGAAGCAGGCAAGGCTGGCAGTCATCGGGCTGCTGCTGTTGAGCACCCAGGTCGACGCGTTGGATGAGGAGCAGCGTCGGCAAATGCAGGAACAGCTCAACAGTGAAGTGATGGCCAGGCCCTTTGATCCGGGCGATGTGGAAAAGGCCAAACACTATGCCGACGAGGCGATGAAGAAAGACCTGCAACCAGTCAAGACCCCACCCGCTTACTGGCAGCCCGGCTGGACCTGCTCACACCTCTCGCGCTACCGCTACTACCGATACCGCGACTACCGCAACTGCGTCTACTACCACCGCTATTACGGCCGCTACTGGTAGCCGTTGGCGGTCGGCAACGGCCGGCCGCGACTCGACGGTGGCGACGACAGGGTATCGAGGGCTGACCAACCCTGCGCGGCACCGGCCCACCGCAACTTCGCTTCTAGGGGACAGCATGAATACCATCGTTCGTAAAATTGCCGCGCTGCTGCTGGCGGGTACGCTCGCCGCTTCGCTGGGTGGCTGCGCCGCGACTTCCGTGGCCCTCAGCAAAAAGGACCTCGACGTTCAGGCCCGGACCAGCACGGCGGTCTTCGTGGACCCGGTCGGTGCATCCGATCGCACCATCTATCTGGATGTGCGCAGCGGCGTCCCGGAATTCGACCGGGTTCAGTTCAGGCAGTTCGTGGCGCAGCAGTTCGCCAACAATGGAGGTGGCTATCGCATCGTGGACGATCCGGACAGTGCGCACTTCCAGATGCTGGTTTACGTGCTGAACCTGGAAAAGGCCAGCCCCAATGCGGCGCAGGCGGCACTCGAGCAGGGTTACGTCGGTGGTGGCGAGACCTTCGCCGGCAGCGCGGCGGGCGCGGTGATCGGTTCCAACTCCGGAAACACCTGGGGTGGAGCGGTGGCCGGGGGCATCCTCGCCAGCGGAGCTTCGCTGGTCGCCAACAGCTTGGTCAAGGACGTGACCTACATGCTGGTGGCGGACATCTCCATTCGCGAACGCGTTGCCGACGGTGTGTTCGTCCGGCGCGACACGCAGCTCGACAATCAGGTTGCGGACGCCGGGTCGTCGCGGCAGAGCGTTTCGGAAGTCAGTGACCGCAAGGACTACCGCACGCGCATTGTCACCACCGCCAACAAGGCCAATCTCGAACTCGAGGAGGCGCAGTCGCAGATGTTCGAGCGTACCGCCTACGCGATGGCCGGCTTCTTCTGACGGTAGCCTGATGCCGACGCAGCCTCAAGGCTGCGTCGGCGCCATGTTGGCCTCGACCGGCCTTGGCGTGTAGCCGTCAGCCTCCAGCGTTTGCAGCAGCCCGTCGCCGCCGACGAGGTGTGCGGCGCCGACGACAATCATAGTCGGCTTGCGGCCATCGAGTCGCTGGCGCAGGTTTGCCAGCCAGCCAGCATTGCGGCCCGACAGCACGCGCAAGTAGATTTCAGGGTAATCGCTTTTCATTTCGGCGATGTTCTCGGCCAGCGCCGCCGTGTCGCTTTGTCGCCAGATGCGCAGCAGGGTTTCGGGTTGCGGGCCGCTCGGTTGGTCTTCCTCGATGGCGGCACGCAGGTAGGCTTCCTCGACGGCGGGGCCCATGCCGGACAGCACATGAATCTGCTGGTCGACGCTTTCCAGCCATTCGATGGTCTTGCCGCCGTCAAGCGCGCGCTTGAACAGGCGTCCGTCGATGCCGTATTCGGCCGCAAAGCCGGCGCGTTGATAGCGCAGCAGTTCCAGCGACATCGCCACGAACCAGGGTTTGAACGAGTCGAAGGACTCGGCCGGCAAGCCCAGTCCGCCGAGGTGTTCGCTCAGGGCGTGGTAGGTCTCGGCATGCAACTGTCCGCGCAGTCCGCCGGGCATCGGCGCGCGCGCGGCGGTGAGGAATCGCTGTTGCGTGTCCGGTTCCTGGAGCGCGTCGAAATCGGTTTCGAATACCACCACATCACTGGCCTTCAGAGCGCGCTCATAGGCTGCTGGAAGCACCGCCTCGGATTCCGGGAGCAGATGGATCGAGCCGAGCAGGTAGTGGGTGGTTCTGGCGCCATCGATGCGCCACAGGAACGGCGCCTGGTCCTGGGCGGCGGCCGGGCCAGGCCAGAGCAACACAGCCAGCGTGAACAGCGTGCATAGCGTGCCGGCGAAACGCTGGCTCATTGGCTTTTCTATTCCGCCGTGGTCGCTGTGCCCGGCATCAGCCAGTCATGATCGGGCGCGTTGCGGTCCCCCAGGTTGGCGAAATCGAACAGCACGCGGTCGGCCAGTTGGGAGGGCTGCACATTGCACAGCGAGGTGAAGATGTGCTCGATTCGCGAGGGATCGCTGCGTTCCCAATCGGCGATCATGCGACGTACCTGCTGGCGCTGCAGATCGTCCTGCGAGCCGCAGAGCGTGCACGGGATGATCGGGAAGGCGCGCTCCTCGGTGTAATTCGCAATGTCGCGTTCACGACAGTAGGCCAGCGGGCGGATCACCATATTGCGGCCGTCGTCGGAGCGCAGCTTGGGGGGCATCGCCGCCAGCCGCCCGCCAAAAAACAGGTTGAGGAAGAAGGTCGCGACGATGTCGTCCTTGTGATGGCCGAGCGCGATCTTGGTGTAGCCGTGTTCGGCAGCAAAAGTGTACAGCGCGCCTCGCCGCAGCCGCGAGCACAGCGAGCACATCGTCTTGCCTTCCGGGATCACGCGCTTGACCACCGAATAGGTGTCCTGCTCGATGATCGTGTACGGAATGTCGAGGTCGGCGAGATACTCCGGCAGGATGTGCTCCGGAAAGCCGGGCTGCTTCTGGTCGAGATTGACAGCGTGAATCTCGAAATCCACCGGCGCCTTCTCACGCAGCTGCAGCAGAATATCCAGCATCGTGTAGCTGTCCTTGCCACCGGACAGGCAGACCATCACGCGGTCGCCGTGCTCGATCATGCGGTAATCCTGAATCGCCTGGCCCACAAGACGCCGCAGGCGCTTGTTGAGTTTGAGCGACTCGGTGCGTGCGCGACGCGGCAGACGGCTGAGGTCGACGGTGGTTTCGGTGGTGGTGTGGGTCACGGTACTGGCCCGCCGATCGGCGGGTGATGGTCAGGCAGTGGCCAAGTCTAGCAGCCGAGTCCCCGATGCAGCTCCTCGGCCGTGAGTCCCGAAATCTCGACGGTCTTGCGCGACCGGCTATGGCCGGCCGTAATGTTCAGCGCCGATTTGGCGATGCCGAGCTGTTTCGCCAGCAGTGCGATCACGGCCTCATTGGCCTTGCCGCGTTCTGGCGCGGCCGTGACCGACAGCTTCAGGGCATCGCCATGCCAGCCCAGGATCGCGTTGCGCGAGGCCTTGGGCGATACCTTGAGGGATAGCGTAGCCGATATCGTCACCCCCACATGCTGCGGTTGCTGTGCCCATGCCTGCAAGCCTAGGACGCTGGCTTGCCCTGCGGAACTGCATCACGGGCGTGGGCGGCGGCGAAGCGGGCGTTGGGGGTTTGACGCCACGTTGTTCGGCGCCGCTGCTGGATCGGAGGCGGCGTTGGGGTCTGGGCAATCTTCCGAGTCGGTCCATGATCGACCTGCGCAGCCACCCCACGTTTTCAGTGATGCTTCGGTAGGCTATGGGAGCGTCCTCTATGCCAAGCCCGCATGTTCGAATATCTAGCGCTTACCGCCACTACCGTGCAACGCGAGCTCGATCGTGCCGGTCTGCTCAGCGGCTCGGCGGATTTCGCACACGACGAACGCGTACAGGATGCGGCCTTGCTGGGTCTGATCCGTGCCATGCGCGGCGTGACCGACTTGGCGGCTCGTCTGCTTGAAGATCGGGGACGGACGCTGCCACGTCACTGCCCGGCGCTGTTCGGCCTGTTGGCCGACGAGGCGCTCATTGAGTCCGAAGCTGCGCAGAGCCTGAGCCTGCTGGCCCAGTTCTGTGACGACGCAATTGCGCGCGGGGACGAGTTCGATCCCCGACGGCTGGCTTGGCTGATCGACACGCGGTCCGAACAGCTGATCGCATTGACCGATACCTTGTGTCTCGCGCTGAGATAGCGTCTCGCCTGCATCTGTCCTCGCGGATCGCCGATGCGAACGCTCTCCGGGCTGCGGCAACAGGGCTTTGAGGGCTTCCGCTTGCGCCGTACGCGACCGTCTGTCGCCCCAATCCGCTCGTCGAGTCGAACCTGTATCCGAAATAGGGGTCCAAGCACTACAGTAGGAATCGGCCATATGGGGTCGATTCTCACTACCCACTATGTCCGTAACGATCTCACGGAACGGGGTTGAATCATGATCAGGAATCGACAAATGATGGTGCACGCAGTGAGCGTCGGCTCCGCGCGCTCGGACCTGCCGACCGAGCTTGAGCTGTGGCCACAACGGCGCAAAGTCGCCGGCAGCCCGCATGGCCCGCCGAGCCTTGGCATGCTGTTGGCGGTGCTGCCTTCGCCGATGCTTCTGCTGTCCGTGCTGATGGCGCTGCCGAAACTGCTGGGCATCCATCCGTGGCCGTGGTGGGTCGCGGCGCTGCCGATGATGCTGCCAGTGTCCCTGGGCGCTGCCTCACTGGCGCTGATCGTAACCAACGTGTGGATCGTGCCGCGCCAGCGCTAAGGATGCGCAGCAGACCGAGTTCGCTCGCTGCGGATATGCAGAGCTTCCAGCAGGCCCCACCGATGGGTGCCCGCGGAACCGTCAGCGCCAGCGCGGTTTCGAGAATTTCAGCGTCATGCGGTCGGACTCGCCGATCGACAGATAGCGTTCCCGGTCCTGCTCGCCGAGCCGCAGCGTCGGCGGCAAGGTCCATACGCCTTCCGGATGCTCGGTCGAATCCTTGGCATTGGCGTTGACTTCCGAAGCGTCCAGCAGTTCAAAACCCGCCGCCTCAGCCAATTCCCGGACATAGGCCTCGGTCACGTATCCCGTCCGCTTCATCGTCTCCAGATCGGTGTTCGGCAAGGCCCGATGTTCCACGATTCCGAGCACACCTCCAGGTTTCAGGGCCAGATGGAAAGCCCGGAACATCTCCGACTCGTAGCCGCCGACCATCCAGTTGTGCACATTGCGGAAACTCAACACGTAGTCGGCGGTGTCCGCCGGTACGATCTCGCTGACGCCTCGCCCGGCCTCCGCGATCCGGACGCGGCCGTACAGGTCGGGACGCGAATTGAGCTTGCCCAGAAATTGGCGTCGCTGGCCCGCAAAGAAGCTGTCGCCGGACGGATCCTCTACCGGCGGCAGCGCCGCGTAGTACTGCCCCCAGTCGCGTACGAACGGTGCCAGCAGTTCGGTATACCAGCCGCCACCCGGCCAGATTTCCACAATGGTGTCGTGCGGATCGATGCCGAAGAACGTCAGCGTCTGCGCCGGGTGCCGGCCGGTATCACGCTGGCGAAACGCCGGCGTGCGATGCGCGCTCGTGACGAGGTGTGCCATCAGCGGGTCGAGCCCTGCCGCGCGTGCCTGCTCGGACGTCATGGGCACGGGCGGTGGCAGCGGCTCGGGGGGCGGCAAGGCCGTGCGACAGGCCGCCAGTCCAAGCAACAGGCAACCGGCCCATGCCTGCCGCCACCCTGATGCGTTCATCCCGCGACCGCGCCTGTCTGCGCCGGCTCAGTGTTCGTGACCGCCTGCACCATGCACGTGACCGTGCATGACTTCCTCGACGGAGGCTTCACGAACCTCGGTGACCTCCACATCGAAGTTCAGCGTCTGCCCGGCGAGCGGATGGTTGCCGTCGACCGTCACTTCCTCGTCGCCGACATCGGTGACCACCACCGGCACCGGACCCTGCTGGGTCTCGGCCTGAAAGCGCATGCCGGGTTGCAGTTCGGGCACGCCGCCGAAGGCGGAGCGCGGTACCACCTGGATCAGCTGTTCGACGCGTTCGCCATAGGCTTCGCTCGGCTCGATCGTCACTTTGAAAGCGTCACCGACCTTCTTGCCATCCATCGCCTTTTCCAGGCCCGGAATGATGTTGCCCCGTCCGTGCAGATAGGCCATGGGCTCGCTGCCGCGAGATGTGTCGAGCTGCTCGCCGGCTTCATTGGTCAAGGTGTAATGGAAGTGGGCAACGCAGCGCTCGGCAATTTGCATATCTCAATCCTGAATGTTCGAAACGTCCGTGCATGCTAACCCAGGCCGCGCTCAAGCCGAAGCGCTGCGGGCGGCAACGGCCGGCCATTTTCCAACCTTTCGGGGAACTCCCGAGTCATAGATTCGATTCGATTTAGCCCGAATTGGCGAAAACCGCGATCAGCTTTGCGTGTTTCGCCAAACCTTAGCCAATCAATCGATTCGAAGCAGGGCCTGGTCGTGACGAAAATCTAGTAACTTTAATATATTCAATAAGTTATCGTTAAAACTCTGATCTGGCACAGCTCTTGGACTTAGCTCACCAGTCGCCGCCGAGAGGTTCGGGCGACACAGGGATCATCGGGAGAATTGCAATGTCGAACATCAAAGCGAGCTTTGTCGCCGTCATCATCGGCGGCACTGCCCTGCTGAACGCGGGATTCGCCGCCGCCGAGGGCCCGCGCGAGACCGGAGTCGGTGTGCTCATCGCCGCGCAGGGAAATCAGGCGCTGCTTTCGATCAAGCGCGATATCCGGGCGCAGGTCCGCCAGTTGGGACCCGCGCCGTTACCGACCCGGGTGCTGGATACCGCGCAACACCGGCATTCCGACACCGACGCAAGCGCGAAGCGCGACCGTATCGGTTCGCAAACCATCTAAGTAGGCCACCGCCGCGCCGGGTTGGCGCGAGCGGGGGGTCGCCAGCGGGTCGGTTCCCAATCAGCATCCGCGCATCGTCACGGAACAAGTCACTACATAATGAATCATCGTCTGTTGTTCATCGGCCTGCTTGCAGCCGCATCGATCTCTCTCAGCGCCTGTCACAAGAGCGGACCCGAGGAGGAAGCGGAAGAAGAGGTCGTCATTCCGGTCGAAACCGCGGCGGTCACGCGCGGTTCCATCGATGCCGCCTACCGTGGCACCACCACCCTGACCGCGCGCGAGCAGGCCGATGTGGTGGCCAAGGCCAGCGGCATCGTCGAACAGGTGCTGGTCGAGGAAGGCGATGCGGTCAGCGCGGGTCAGGTACTGGCGCGCCTGGAAACCGATCGTCTGCGACTGGAGGCCGAGCGCGCCCGCGCTGAAATGGATCGGCTCAAAAGCGATTTCGACCGCAATCATTCGGTCTACCAGCGCAATCTGATTTCACGCGAAGCCTACGAACAGACCAAGTTCCAGCTCGACGCGGCCACCGCGGCCTACGATCTGGCGCGCTTGTCGCTGCGCGAATCCGAAATCAAGGCGCCGATCGACGGCGTGGTGTCGTCGCGCCTGATCAAGATCGGCAATACCCTGCAAGCCAACGAGGTCGCGTTCACCGTGACCCAGCTCGACACCCTGGAAGCCGACGTCTTCGTTCCGGAGCGCGACATCTACAAGCTGGCCGCCGAGCAACCGGCGGTACTGCGCGTCGATGCCTGGCCGAACGAGTCCTTCGACGGGCACATCCAGCGCATCAATCCCGTGGTGGATCCAGGTACCGGCACCGTCGAGGTGACGGTCGCGATGAGGCCGGGGCAGAGCAAGCTCAAGCCCGGCATGTTCGGCCGTATCGAAATCCGCTATGACCGCCATGATCAGGCCACGCTGCTGCCCAAGGATGCGGTGCTGGACGAGGACGGTACGCAGTCGGTATTCGTGGTCGCGGACGGCAAGGCACGGCGCCGCGAAGTGACGCTGGGCTATGCCGACGCCGACTACTACGAAGTGCTGGAGGGACTGGATTCCGGCGACCAGGTGGTGGTGACCGGGCAAAGCAACCTCAAGGACGATGTGAGCGTCAGCGTGGTCAATCTCAAGCCGACGGCGACGGCCGAGGAGTCTTCGGAGAAACCAGGCGAGGATTCGAGCCAGGCCGATCCCGCGGTCGCGCAGAGCGACGCGCCGCGCAAGTCCTGATCGGGATTCCACGACGATGAACCTGATCCAGCTGTCGACGCGGCGGCCGGTCGCGATCAGCATGATGGCGCTCGCCGTGCTGCTGTTCGGTCTGGTCTCGCTGTCGCGACTCGCGGTGACCTTGCTGCCGGACCTGAACTATCCGACGCTGACGGTGCGCACCGAACTGCCGGGCGCAGCACCAACCGAAGTCGAGACCCTGCTGTCCAAGCCGATCGAAGAGGCCGTGGGCATCATTCGCGGCGTGCGTCAGGTGCGCTCGGTGTCGCGGCCCGGCCAGAGCGACGTGACCCTGGAGTTCAACTGGAGCACGCAGATGGACTACGCGGTTCTGGACGTGCGCGAGAAACTCGACACGCTGGAGCTGCCGGATGACGCCAAGCGCCCGGTGGTGCTGCGCTTCGACCCCAGCGAAGACCCGATCGTGCGTGTCGGCCTCGCGTTCAAGCCAGCCGAGGACGGCGTGGCGCGCCCGCCGAACGAATCGCGGCTCAAGCGCTTGCGGCGCGTCGCCGAAGACCTGATCCAGAAGCCGATGGAAGGCGTCGACGGCGTCGCCGCCGTCAAGATCAGTGGCGGTCTGGAAGACGAGGTGCAGGTGCTGGTGGACCTGCGCAAGATGGCCAGCCTCAATCTGTCGCTGCAGGAAATCGGTGCGCGCCTGTCCGCCGAAAACGCCAACATCTCCGGTGGCCGCATCGACCAGGGCACCGCCAGCTATCTGGTGCGCACGCTCAATCAGTTCCAGAACCTCGACGAGATCCGCGACATCATCCTATCCGCGCGCGCCGACCGCCCGGTCTATGTCAAAGACGTGGCCGAGGTTCGCAACGGCTACAAGGAACGCGAGGCGATCATCCGCATCGACGGCGAGGAAGCCGTGGAGATCGCGCTCTACAAGGAAGGCGACGGCAACACCGTGGATATCGCCGAGCGCGCGCTTGGCCGGCTCGAGGTGCTGCGCAAGTCGCTGCCCGAAAGCCTGGAACTCAAGACGCTTTACGACCAGTCTATCTTCATCAAACAGTCGATCGACGGCGTCGCCAACGCCGCCTTGCTCGGCGGCATCCTCGCGATCTTCGTGCTGTACCTGTTCCTGCGCGATGCCTGGACCACGGCCATCGTTTCGATCGCGATCCCGGTCTCGGTGATCGCCACCTTCATGCTGATGTACGGCAACGGCCTGTCGCTGAACATCATGTCCCTGGGCGGTATCGCGCTGGCGATCGGCATGCTGGTCGACAACGCCATCGTGGTGTTGGAGAACATCGCCAGCAAACGCGAGCAGGGCATCGCGCCGATCGAAGCGGCGGAAACCGGCGCGCGCGAGATGGCCGGCGCCGTCACCGCCTCCACACTCACCACCATCGCGGTGTTCTTCCCGATGGTGTTCGTCGAAGGCATCGCCGGCCAGCTGTTTTCGGATCAGGCGCTGGTGGTCACCGGTGCCCTGGTGGTCTCGCTGCTGGTGGCGATGACGCTGATCCCGATGCTGGCCTCGCGCGGCGCGCGGTCCCGGCCGCCGGTGCCCGCAAGCCCGGTGGTGCGGGATCGCGGCCGCGCCCGCAATGGTCTCAGCCGCACCCGCTGGACCTTGCTTGAAACGGTTCCTTCCTTGCTGCTGTGGCCGCTCGTCAAACTTTTTCGACTGATCGGCTTCGTATTCTCCCTGGCGATGCAACCGGCGGCGAAATTCTGGCAGCGAGGCTTCTTATCCTTGCAGGCTCGCTACACCGAGGCACTGGCCTGGGCCTTGCGCCGCCGGGCGGCGGTCGTCGTGCTGGCACTGGCGCTGTTCGGCCTCGCGGTCTATGCCGGCACGCGTCTGGGCGTGGAGCTGATCCCGCCGTTCAATCAGGGCGAGCTGCAGGCCGAACTGACGCTGGCGCCCGGTACGCCGCTGGAATCCACGGACCGGCTGGTGCGCGAAATGTCGCGCTCGCTGATCGGCGATCCGCGTCTGGCCGCCAACTATTCGGTCGCCGGCACCGGCAACCGGCTCGATGCCAACGCCGAATCCGGTGGTGAGAATTTCGGCGTGCTCAACCTGGTGCTCAAACCCGAGGCCTTCGCCGACGAACCGGCGCTGATCGAAGACCTGCGACCGCGCCTGGCCGGTCAGGCCGGCATGAGCTACCGATTCACGCGACCGACCCTGTTCACGCTCAAGACGCCGCTGGAAATCGAGGTCAGCGGCTATGACCTCGACAGCATCGCCATCGCCTCCGAATCGCTGCGCAGCCGCATGCTCGCCTCGGATCGCTACATCGAGGTGGAGACCACGCTGCAGCCCGGCCACCCGGAGATCCAGATCCTGTTCGACCAGGAACGCGCGGCGCGACTGGGACTGGATACCGCCGACCTGGCCGATCGCGTGGTGGGCTCGGTACAGGGCGAAATCGCTACGCGTTACCGCCTGGCCGATCGCGAAATCGACGTGCTGGTGCGTGGCCGTGAGCAGGACCGCAACAGCATCGCCGCGGTGCGCGATCTGATCGTCAATCCCGCATCGGAGCGCCCGCTGCCGCTGTCCGCGGTGGCCGACGTGCAGCTCAAGAGCGGGCCGTCCGAGATCCGTCGCTACGACCAGCAGCGTGTCGTCATTCTGTCGGCCGATATCGCCTACGGCGATCTCGGCGACGCCGTGATCGACCTGCAGCGCATCATCGACAGCACGCCGATGCCGCGCGGCGTCAGCGCGCTCGTGGCCGGCCAGAGCGAGGAGATGAAGGTCTCGTTCGAATCGCTGCGCTTCGCATTGTTGCTCGCGGTGTTCCTGGTCTACCTGGTCATGGCCTCGCAATTCGAGTCGCTGAAGCAGCCGTTCGTAATCCTGTTCACGATTCCGCTGGCGGCCATCGGCGCGATCGCCTCGCTGGTCATCGCCGGTCAGGTCATCAACGTAATCGCGATGATCGGCATGATCGTGCTCGCCGGCATCGTGGTGAACAACGGCATCGTGCTGATCGACCTGATCAACCGTCTGCGCAAGGAAGGCCGCAACAAGTTCGAGGCCGTGCTCGAAGCCGGTCCGGCGCGCCTGCGTCCGATCCTGATGACCACGCTGACCACGGTGCTGGGTCTGCTGCCGGTCGCGCTGTCCGGCGGTGAGGGCTCGGAGGTGAGCCGGCCGATGGCGATCGTGGTGGTGGGCGGTCTGCTGGTGGCAACCTTGCTGACCTTGTTCGTGATTCCGGTGCTTTACACCGTGTTCGAGCGGGAGCGCGCGGAGTGATGGCGGCGCCGGTGAAGAATTCGGCCGCGCCGTGCAGCCCGGACAGCAACGAGCAAAGGCCATTCTCCCTCTCCCTCCGGGAGAGGGCCGGGGTGAGGGCGCGCAGCGCTGATTCGTACGCCGAGCTTTCTCCGGGCGTGGCGCCCTCACCCCCAGCCCCTCTCCCGGAGGGAGAGGGGGGCTTTTGCGTCGGGCGATCTGTGGGGATTTCGAGCACCGTTGTCGCGCGGGATTTCGAGCGGCGCCTTCCATGAATCCCACCAGCCTCTCCCTGACCCGCCCGATCACCATCGCGATGGTCTTCGTGTGCATGAGCCTGCTCGGTGTCATCGGCAGCCAGAAGCTGCCGCTGGAGTCGATTCCGGACATCGAATTCCCGGCGATCTTCGTGTTCGTGCCGTACCGCAACTCCACGCCCGAGGATGTGGAACGCCGTATCACGCGCCCGGTGGAAGAGGCGCTCGGCACATTGCCCGGCGTGCGCAAGATGGAATCCGAATCGCGCGACGACGGCACCCAGGTCAATGTGTTCTTCGACTGGGGCGCGGACCTCGCGGCCAAGAGCGTGGAGGCACGCGACAAGATCGACGCGCTGCGTGACGACATGCCGCGCGATGTCGACCGCATCCAGATCTTCAAGTTTTCCGGTGCCGATCAGCCGATGCTGGTGCTGCGTATTTCGGCCGAGCGCGATCTTTCGAACTCCTATGAAATGCTGGAGCGCAACCTCAAACGCCGCATCGAGCGCATCGAAGGCGTGTCGCGCGTGGACCTTTACGGCGTGCAGGCGCAGGAGGTTCGAGTGGAGCTGTCGGCCGAGCGAGTCGCGGCATTCGGTGTGGACCTGACGAGCCTGTCCACCTCTTTGCAGCGCGCCAATTTCTCGCTGACGGCCGGCGATCTGGTCGAGGCCGGCAAGCGCTATTACGTGAAACCGGAAGGGCGCTTCGATTCGCTGGATGCGATTCGCAATGTGGTCATCGCGCCGAACGGGCTACGCCTCGGCGACGTCGCCGACGTGGTCTATGCCAAGCCGGACCTGCTAGAGGCCCGCCACCTCAATCGCCGTCAGGCAATCGGTCTGAACGTGGCCAAGGAGACCGGCGCCAACCTCGTGGCTGTCTCGGAGCGCGTCAGGGACGAGATCGAGGCGATCAAGCAGCTGCCGGAGATGCGTGGCATCAGCCTGATCGAGTTCACCGATCAGGCCAAGGAGGTCAAACAGTCGTTGGCGGACCTGATCAATGCCGGCCTGATCGGCGCACTGCTGTCGTTCGTGGTGCTGTACCTGTTCCTGCGCAATGCGCTGATGACCCTGGTGGTGACGCTGGCGGTGCCGCTGTCGCTGTTGATCACGCTGGCGGTGATGTACTTCACCGGCTTCACGCTCAACATCCTTACGCTGATGGGGCTGATGCTGTCGGTGGGCATGCTGGTCGACAACTCCGTGGTCGTCAGTGAATCGATCTTCCTGCAGCGTGCGCAGTCGCCGGGCGATGTTCGCGGTGCCACGTTGGCGGGTGTCAAAACCGTGGGCCTGGCCGTGGCGCTGGGCACGCTCACGTCCGCGATCGTGTTTCTGCCGAACATCGTCGGCCAGCAAACCCAGCTGACGATCTTCCTGTCGCATATCGCGGTCACGATCTGCGTATCGCTGGCGGCCTCCTTGCTGGTCTCGGTGACCCTGATCCCGTTGCTGACCACAAAGATTCCGGTGACACCCGAGCAGGGCAGCCGCGCCATCGACTGGCTGGCGCGACACTTCGCCAGCTGGCTGGCGTGGACGCTGCGCCATCGCGGCTGGACCAGCCTGTTCATCCTGCTCACGGTGTTCAGCGTGGCGATTCCGGCGGCCGTGACCAAGATGGACATGTTCCCGGACGAAAGCTCGAGCCGCTTCGAGATGGACTACAACATCGACAACGTCTACGCGCTTTCGAAAATCGAGGAATCGGTCAATCGCATCGAGGCTTTCCTGTATGCGAACAAGGAGCGCTTCGAGATCGAATCGGTCTACAGTTACTACGCGCAGGACCAGGCCCAGACCGTGGTCTATCTGCTGCAGGACGAGGATCAGCGCAGCAAGACCGGACAGCAGATCAAGGACGAAATCCGCGAAGAAATGCCGGAGATCGCGATCGGACGGCCCACGTTCGAGGAACAGCGTTCGGGCAGCAGTGGTGCGCTGGGCGTGCAGGTGTTCGGTGAATCCAGCGAGGGTCTGCACGAGGTTGCCGAGAACGTGACCGGCATCCTGCGCGGCGTGCCGCAGCTCAGGGATGTACGCCTCGACGCCGGTCCGGAATCCTGGGAAGTGCGCGTCAAGGTCGACCGCGAACGCGCCCATCAGAACGGACTGTCAAGCCAGCAGGTCGCGGAAGTCGTGGCCGGTGCGATGCGTGGCACCGAGCTGCGGCCGTACCGCTCCGCGAGTGGTGAGGTCGACATGCTGCTGGAATTCCGGCGCCGCGATCGCACCAATCTCGATGCGCTGATGCTGCTGCCGATCATCACACCCGACGGCAATCGCATCGCGTTGTCGACGGTTGCGGACCTGTCGATCGGTGACGTGCCGGCCACGATCAAGCGCAGCGACCGCCGCACCGCGATGACCATCAATTTCGGCACAGCGGAAGGCGTGACCGCCGACGACGCGCGAGCCCTGGTCGACAACACCTTGTCCAAGCTGACCTTTCCCGCCGGCTACAGCTGGGGACATGGCCAGGCTTTCGATGACGAGGCGCGCGACCAGCAGACCATGATGGTGAACATGCTGCTCGCCATCATCTGCATCTATCTGGTGATGGCGGCGCTGTTCGAATCGGTGCTGGTGCCCTCCGCGATCATCACCTGCATTCTGTTCTCGTACGTCGGCGTGTACTGGTTCTTCATGTTCACCGGCACCAGCTTCTCGTTCATGGCCATGATCGGGCTGCTGGTGCTGATGGGCGTCGTGGTCAACAACGGCATCGTGCTGGTGGATTATGTGAATCAGCTGCGCGCCCAGGGCTACTCGCGCGAGGACGCCCTGATCCACGGATCGCGCGACCGTCTGCGGCCGATTCTGATGACCGCCGGCACCACGATACTCGGCATGGTGCCGCTCGCGGTTTCGGACACCGCCGTGGGCGGCGACGGCCCGGCCTACTACCCGATGGCGCGCGCCGTGATCGGCGGCCTCGGCTTTGCCACGATCGTCAGCCTGTTCATGCTGCCGACGATCTACCTGAACCTTGAGGACCTCGCACACTGGGGCCAGCGCGTGCTCGCGCGGGCGCGCGGACAAATCACTTTTTCGGCGGCGCCGTCGGCGCCGACCGGACCACAGGAGAAACCATGATGGACGCCACCCTGAATCGGGACCGCGGCAGCGTCGTGCTTGGCGCGCTGTTGATGTTGATCTTGAGCGTATTGCTGTTCTGGCTGCCGGGCATCGGCTCGCTGATCGCCGGTATCGTCGGCGGCAAGGTTGCCGGCAGCGTGCTGCGCGGCCTCGCCGCGGCGATTCTGCCAAGCCTGCTGATCGGCGCCGCGCTGTTCTTCGGCATCAGCCTGATCGGCCTGCCGATTGTCGGCCTGCTGGCGGGTGCCAGCGCCAGCGTGATCTTCGTCGCCGGTAGCGGCATGCTGCTGCTGGGTGCGCTGATCGGCGGTTTGCTGGCCTGATCGCAGGCGAGGCAGTCATCGCGTGCCCGCTACAAAAAAGCCCGGCGGGTGGCCGGGCTATTCAAGTACGATCGTCGCCGCTCAGTGCGTTTCGATCGCCTTGCGCAGCTTTTTCATCGAGGCCGATTCGATCTGGCGAATCCGCTCGGCCGATACGCCATACTTGTCGGCGAGTTCCTGCAGGCCGGTCTTGTGCTCATCGTTGAGCCAGCGGCTGTAGAGGATGTCGCGCGAGCGCTCGTCCAGACTTTCCAGGGCATCGCGCAGCCGATCTTCCTGATCGTCCTGCCATTCGGCATTGGCAATCGCGTCGAAAGGATCACGGTCGTCGGCCAGCCAGTCCTCGGGTACGTAGGACTCCTCGCCATCCGCCGGCGTTGCGCTGAACGAGACGTCGGCGCCGGAGAGGCGCGATTCCATCGCCAGCACTTCTTCGGGCTTGACGTTGAGATCGTGCGCCACGGCCTCCACCTCGGCCTTGTTCATCCAGCCCAGACGGGTCTTGGCGCGGCGCAGGTTGAAGAACAGCTTGCGTTGCGCCTTGGTCGTGGCGACCTTGACGATGCGCCAGTTCTTGAGGATGAATTCGTGAATCTCGGCCTTGATCCAGTGCACCGCGAAGCTGATCAGGCGCACGCCGACTTCCGGGTCGTAGCGCTTGACTGCCTTCATCAGGCCGATGTTGCCTTCCTGGATCAGATCCGCGAACTGCAGACCGTAACCGAGATAGCCGCGCGCGATGTGCACGACATGACGCAGGTTTGCCATGACCAGCGTCTGCGCGGCGTCGAGGTTTTCCTCGTCGCGCAGCTCGCGGGCCAGACGCGTTTCCTCCTGTGCCGCCAGGACCGGAATCTGATTGACGGCGCCGATATAGGCGTCGAGGCTGCCGGCCAGCGGTACCAGTAGGTTCTGTTTAAGAGCCAATTGCGTGTTTGCTTGAGTCATCGATTTCGCACTCCCGTGAGCGCCCAAGGCAATGTTAGCACTCGATGGTTCTGACTGCTAAGGGCGGCAAAAGTTCCGGCCGATCGAGTCCACAGGTCCACAGGTCTGTGTTCAGGTCGGCTCGATTTTCGACAGATGCCGGCTCACGGTCCAGAACGCGCCCAGCCAACCCAGGGCGATACCGCCGCCGAGCACTGACAGCAGGCCGAGGAAGGACAGGCCGGCGACCCGATAGTCGCTGTCGTACAGCCCGGATAGCCGCGCCGCCGGATCGGCGACGGCGATCAGCGCAGCACTGATCAGGATCAGCGCGATCAGGCCGCCGCTCAGCCCGTACCAGAAGCCGGTATAGAGAAACGGCCGGCGAATGAATCCGTCGGGCGCGCCGACCAGCTTCATCACCACGATCTCGTCGCGCCGGTTCTCGATGTCCAGGCGGATGGTGTTGCCGACCACGACCACCACGGCGGCGGCCAGCAGGGCGGCCAGCAGCAGGACGCCGCGGCGTACGATCTCCAGGATCGCGTAGAGCCGCTGCAGCCATTGCTGGTCGAGCGTGGCCTGGTCGACCTCCGGCAGCTTGGCGAGACTGTCCACCAGCAGTTCGATGGTCGCCGGTGTCTGCTTCGGATCCGGGAACACCACGATCACGGCCGGCAGCGGATTGGTCTCCAGGATGTCCAGCGCTTCGCCGAAACCGGAATGCTCGCGAAACTGTGCCATCGCCTCGTCGCGCGAGATGTAGCGCACCTGGTCGATACCGGGCCGCGTGCGCAGTTTCTGGCTCAGAGCCTGTGCCTGTGCATCGTCGACGTCCTCCTTGAGAAACAAGGAGGCCTGCAGACTGCGTTCCCAGCTGTGGCTGAGCGTGCCGAGGTTCTTGACCAGCAGATGCAGGCCGGCCGGCATCGCCAGCGTGATGCCGATCACCAAGGCCGTCAGGAAGGTGCCCAGCGGTTTGATCGACAATTGTCCCAGCGTGAACACCAGCACCTGGGCGTGGCCGTGCGCCAGCCGCGACAGCAGCGGCATGCGTGATTCGGAGCCGTCGCGCGGCGGTGCCGGCTTGCGCTTACGGCGTGACATGCAGGTCTCCATGCGACACGGGACCTTGTTCGGACAATCGCCCGTGTTCCAGATGGATCAGCCGGTACGGCAGCTGCCGGATCAGGTCGATGGCGTGCGTCGCCACCAGCACCGAAACGCCGACCTCGTTGAAGCGCCGGAAGATGCCCATGATGTCCTGCGCCATTTCCGGGTCCAGGTTGCCGGTCGGTTCATCGGCCAGCAGCAGATCGGGCTTGGCGACGATGGCGCGGGCGATGCCCACGCGCTGTTGTTCGCCGCCGGACAGGGTCAGCGGATAGACGCGCTCCTTGCCGAGCAATTCCACTGCGTCCAGGGCCGCACGCACGCGCCGCGCGATGTCCTGATGGCGCCAGCCGCGGATCACCAGTGGCAGCCCCACGTTGTCGAACACGGTGCGGTCGTGGAGCAGGTTGAAATTCTGGAAGATGATGCCGATGCGCTGGCGATGCGTGGCGATGCGGCCGCCACGTATCGTCGCGAGATCGGCGCCGCCGACGATCACCTGTCCGCTGCTCGGGCGCAGCATCGCCGCGATCGCCTTGAGCAGGGTGGACTTGCCGGCGCCGGACGCGCCGGTCAGGAACGCCATCTCGCCGTGGGCCAGCGAGAACGACAGCCGCGAGAGCACGTCCTGGCCATTCTGGTAACGATGGCTGACGTCCTTGAATTCGATGATCGGGTCCACGCGTGGGCGTCCTTTGCCAAGGTGTTGCGGGCGGCTCAGTCGGTGTCGCCGACCAGCGCCTCGGCGAAAGCCTCGGCGTCGAACGGCACTAGATCATCCACGCCTTCGCCGATTCCGATGAAGCGGATCGGCACCGACAGGCGCTTGGCGATCGCGAGCACGATACCGCCCTTGGCGGTGCCATCGAGCTTGGTCAGCGTCAGACCGGTCAGACCGATCGCCTCGTGGAATTGCACCGCCTGCACCAGTGCGTTGCCGCCGGTGGTGGCGTCCACCACCAGCATGACCTCGTGCGGCGCGTAGGGGTCGTGCTTCTGCACCACGCGCTTGATCTTGCGCAGCTCGTCCATCAGATGGCCCTGCGTGTGCAGACGCCCGGCGGTGTCGACGATCACCAGATCCGATCCGCGCCGTTTCGCCGCTTCCACCGCGTCATAGATCACCGAGGCGGCGTCCGCACCCTCACCCTGGGCGATGATCGGTACCTCGACGCGGTCGGCCCAGGTTTTCAGCTGCTGCGTGGCCGCGGCGCGAAAGGTATCGCCGGCGGCCAGCACCACGGACTGTCCCTGGTTCTTGTAGTGCCGCGCCAGCTTGCCGATCGTGGTGGTCTTGCCGACGCCGTTCACGCCGGCCACGAACAGGATGTACGGCTTGATGAATTCCGGAATCTCCAGCGGCTGCGAGACCGGCGCCAGCCATTCCACGATCAGCGACTTGAGCCGCGTGCGCAGCTGCGCCTCGTTGCGGATGCGGCTGGCACCGATGTCCGCCGATAGCCGTTCGCACAGCCAGGTGGTGGCGTCGACGCCCGCGTCCGCGGTGAGCAGGCGGGTTTCGATTTCCTCGATGGCGTCGGCGTCGAGCTTGTCGCTGGTGAACATGCGGCCGAGGTCGTAGCTCAGCCAGGAGTCGCCGCGGTTGAGGCGCGCGCGCATTTTCGAGATGACGCTGGAATCACTCATTTGAAGTCATTTTCGGGCCATTCTTGAGTCAATTCGTATCATTTTCGTTGCCGCTATCTGCCTGCGGTGCCGGATACAGCAGACGTATCGTGCCGCTCCAGCGTCCCGGATCGCGTTCGTAGGCGGGATGGACCACCAGGGTTTCGGCGAAGCCCGGCGGCGCCTGCAGGGCCAGCAGCGGCAAATCGTAGTTCTGCAAGGTTACCGGGACTTGCAGCAGATAGACGAGTGCCGCGGCCGATTGCGTGGTCACGCCGCCGACCCACAGCGGCAGGCCATCCGCGCTCCAGCCGCTGGCCCACAAGCGCAGCACCGCTTCGCGCGGCGTCTGCTGCCGATCGTGCTCGCGGACGCGTGTCAGTACCAGATCGGGGTGACGGCCGTTGTGAATCTGCGGCAGCACCGGCAAATCCGACAGCACCGTTTCCGAAGCCAGCATGCGCAACGCGGTGACCGGCGTCAGATGCACCGGTTCACGCCAGTCCACGGCCAGCAGGGCACTGCGGATGTCGTCAAGCTGGCCTCGCCATTGCAGGTTCAGCGGCTGGCTGTGATGGCTGGCGATGTCGCCGCGGTAGGCCGGCAGTTCGCCGAAACCGCCGCGCAGCCAGTGCTGGGCGCTCATCTGCTGTGGCGGCAGGCCCGGCAGACCTGGCGCATGCGCGCGCAGCGGCGCGAACAGTACCACCGCCACCACGAAGCTCACGAACACCGGCATGAAGAAGCGCCGCCCCGGCACCCGGCGCGCGTTGTGGCGGCGATACCCCACCGCCAGCACTAGCGTCCACAGCAGGCCGATCGCCACCGCGAACGCCGCCGTCGAGAACCATTGCAGGCCAAGATACAGCTGGCTGGCCGTGATCAGGCCGACCATCGCCACCGCGATACCGTAGTAGCGCGTGCGGGTGCGGTCGCTGCGGCCGACCGACAGCAGCACCGGAATCAGGCCGTAGACCACCGTGGTCAGGATCAGATCGCTGCCGAGAAAGCGACTGTGCGCGGCGCCTTCCCCATAGAACTGCGCCGGTTCGGCGATCTGTACGCCGGCGTAGAGGCCAACCGCGATCACGGCACCGAAGGCCACGCCGGCCGCCAGATGGGCGGCGGCGCGACCCTGGCGCAGCCATAGCAGCGTCAGAAAGGCGGCGGCGGCGGAGACCAGCATCACCGGCACATCACCCAGCACCGTGATCCACGAGGCGGCGATGCGGCCCCAGGGCGCATGCAGGTCCGACAGCGTCTGGTAGACGATCGCGTCGATCGGTTGCGGGTGCCCGCGCAGCAGCAGCCAGATCAGTCCGAGACCGAGCCAGCCGGCGATCAGGAACAGCCCGGCCAGGATCAGCAGCGCCGGCGTTTCAGGCTGGTCGGGATCGGCCAGCCAGGCACCGAGGCGGCCGAAGCGGCGGTGTCGGCCGCTCCAGCGCAGCAGCCACACCACCCAGACTTCGGCATGGTGCTGTGCGTATCGCGCCACGATCCGCGTCAGGAACAGCAGCGTCCACACCAGTGCGAAGGCGAACATCAGCAGCAGTGCGAAGCGCGTCGCGATCTCCGCCGCCAGATGTAGCGAGGCGCCGACGGCGATGCCCGGAAACGTGAAGGCGATGGCCCAGACGAAGCAGGCCACGACATCCCACAGCATGAACGTCAGCAGACGCATGCCGGAGGCCGCGGCTACGGCCGGCACCAGCGGACGGATCAGCCCGATCAGACGGCCCAGGATGATGCCCTTGGCGCCGTGACGGTAGAAAAAGCGGCGCGCCGAGCCGATCGACTCGCGATACCGCTCGGCAAAATTGGTGCTCAGGATGCGCTTGCCGTAACGCGCGCCGATGGCGAAGTTCAGCAGATCGCCGAGCATCGCGCCGATCGCCGCGCAAACCAGCGCCGGCCACAGATCCAGGGCATTGAGCGCGATCAGCGCGCCCACGCCGAACAGGATCACCGGGCTCGGAAACAGGAAGCCAAGCAGGAACAGGGCGTCGGCGAACGACACCGCGACGATGATCAGCAGCGCCCACGACGGGTGCTGCGCGACCCAGTCCAGCAGCGGCTGAACCCAGTCGAACAAGGCCGGTCTAGGCCAGCTTGTGGAAGGCGGCCGAGGCGGCGGCGAGGGTCGCGCGCAACTCGGCGTCACCATGTACGGCGGAGACGAAGCCGGCTTCGTAGGCGGATGGGGCCAGCGATACGCCGGCGTCCAGCATCGCGTGGAAGAACCGATTGAACGCCGGCAGATCGCAGGCCGTCACGGTCTTGAAGTCCGCCGGGATCGTGTCGGCGAAGTACAGCCCGAACATCGAGCCGACGTGCTGCGCCGAAAACGGGACATCGGCGGCGCGTGCGGCGCCGCGCAGGCCGGTGATGAGGCGTTCGGTGTAGTCGTCGAGCCGCGCGTACAGCGCCGGGTCGTCGAGCTTGCGCAAGGTGGCCAGGCCGGCCACCATCGCCAGCGGATTGCCGGACAGGGTGCCGGCCTGATAAACCGGCCCGACCGGCGCCAGCTTCTGCATGATGTCGCGGCGGCCGCCGAAGGCGCCGACCGGCAGGCCGCCGCCGAGAATCTTGCCGAGCGTGGTCAGGTGTGGCCGCACGCCATACAGACCCTGAGCGCCACCCGGATGCACGCGAAAGCCGGTCATCACCTCGTCGAGGATCAGCAGGGCGCCGTGGCGCTCGCACAGCTCCATCAAGCCCTGCAGGAATCCCGGCGCCGGCAGCACCATGTTCATGTTGCCGGCGATCGGCTCGACGATCACGCAGGCGATCGCGTCGGGCCGTGCCTGAAACAGGGCCTCCACACTGGCGAGGTCGTTGTAGTCGGCGCTATGGGTGTGGCGCACGAATTCGGCCGGTACGCCCGGCGAACTCGGTACGCCGAAAGTCAGCGCGCCCGAGCCGGCCTTGACCAGCAGGCTGTCGCCGTGTCCGTGGTAGCAGCCTTCGAACTTGATGATGCCGTCGCGGCCGGTGTAGCCGCGCGCCAGGCGGATCGCGGACATCGTGGCCTCGGTGCCGGAACTGCACATCCGCACCTGCTCCATCGACGGGACGCGCTGGCACAGCAGCTCCGCCATTTCGATTTCGAGTTCGGTGGGCGCGCCGAAGCTGACGCCGGTCTCGGCCTGGTCGCGGATTGCCGCCACCACGTCCGGATCGCCGTGGCCGAGGATCATCGGCCCCCAGGAGCCGATGTAGTCGATGTACTCGCGGCCGTCGGCGTCGACCACATAGGCGCCGTGCGCCCGTTCGATAAAGCGCGGCGTACCGCCCACGGACTTGAATGCCCGTACCGGGGAATTGACGCCGCCCGGCGTGGTCTTCTGGGCGCGCTCGAACAGGATTTCGGACTGGCTCATGTCGGATCTTTGAAGAGTTTCAGATAACCGCGCGCGGCGGCCTCGATGTCAGGTGCCCCGAACACGCCGTCGACTGCCGCGATCAGGTCGGCGCCGCGTGCGCGCAGCGGGCCGGCATTATCGGCCGTGAGGCCGCCGATGACACAGATTGGCAGCGCCAGTGCGGCGCGGGCGGCGTCGAGCAGTTCCAGCGATGCGGGTGGTGCGTCCGGCTTGGTCTTGGATGCAAAGAAGCGGCCGAACGCCACATAGCTGGCGCCTTCGGCGGCCGCCGCCTGGGCGCGCTCCAGGCTGCCCGAGCAACTGCGGCCGATGATTGCGCGTGGGCCTAGGCGCAGGCGTGCATTGCGGATCGCGCCGTCGCTGGCGCCCAGGTGTACGCCATCGGCGCCGCTGCGCAGGGCCAGCTCGGTGTCGTCATTGATGATCAGCGCAGCGCCCGCATCGTGGCACAGGCGCAGCAAGCGCTTGGCGCGCTCCTCACGCTGCTCGGCGCTGGCGCGCTTGTCGCGATACTGGATCAGGCGGGCGCCACCGGCGAGCGCGGCGGACACCGCCGAAACCAGCCGCTGCGGGTCTTCGCAGACCGCCTCGGAGGTGACTGCGTACAGGCCTGACAGGGACATGGGAGGCAATGCCGGGAAACGGGCGCACAGCCTAGCAGTCTGTCGGGCCTAGGGGGTGTAGCGATCGGCCGAAGCCGCAGTAGATCATCCTGAGTCCGACGGACTGCTGGCCGATCAGGCCCGCGCACGTCATTGACGTGCGCCGTGCCAACGGTTCGGAATCGCGCGACCGCTGCCGATCACCAATCGCGCGGCGAGGGCGCCCTGTACGAAGCGCTGCGCGCGCACTAGCGCCTGCTCCAGCGCATCACCTTGCGCCAGCCGCGCGGCAATGGCCGAGGCCAGGGTGCAGCCGGCACCGTGGAAGCCTACCGGTTCGCGCGGCCATTCGAACCGCTGCGGCGTGCCGTCGCGACGATGCCAGGTGTTGATCACGGTCTCGCCGGCTTCGTCGCCGCCGGTGACCAGCACATTGGCGCAGCCCTCGGCCACCAGCGCCGCGCCAGCTGCGTCCGCGTCGGCCAGGCCGGTCAGTGCGCGCGCTTCGGATGCGTTCGGGGTGATCAGCGTCGCGGCCGGCAGCAATTCGCGGCGCAGGGCCTGTGCCGTTTCGTCCTGCGCCAGCACGCCGCCACCGCCGGCGCGCAGCACCGGATCGACCACCGCCGGTACGCCCCGCCCGAGAATCAGCCGGGCGATGAGTACGGCCTGTTCGGGCGAACCGATCAGGCCCACCTTGATCGCCTGCGGCGGACAGTCGGCGCAGACGCGTTCGATCTGTTGGGCCAACCAGTCCAGGGAGACGGCCTGCACGGCGTAGACCTCGGCGCTGTCCTGCACGGTGAGGCTGCTCAGCACCGACAGCGGGTGCGCGCCCATCGCGCCGCAGGCTTCGATGTCGGCCTGAATGCCGGCGCCGCCGCTGGGATCGTGCCCCGAAATGCACAACAAACGCGCGGGATATTTCATTGGGCGTCGTAGCTTCTTCAATTTACGTGGATTTCCGGTGCATGCCCCGAAACGGGGCGGGCTTGCTATTTATTCACAGCGCTGCTAGCTGCTGGGGCGCGCGGTGCATAAATCAGCGGCGGCCCTTCGGAAAGTCAGATAAGTTCGTGCAACTCTATGAATTTAAATAAATATGTCGGAGTGGTTACAAAATGATCGCCAGCGTAAAAATGCCCTGATTTCCGCCCTTGAAGGCCCGCGTGCAGATGTTCCTAACAAACTTATCCACAGCTTCTGTGTGTATGCCGGGTATTCCCTTGGATACCCGGAGCTTAGCGCCGAAAGCTCAGGTAAACGGACGGCTGTCACATTTGGCCGCATCGAACGGATGCGGTGCTGTGCTAGCTTAGCCGACGCGAGGGCGGCGACGGGCCGCACAGACTCCTGCCAACGGCGCCCGGGGGCGATGCGGTGAGCGAATACTGGGTTCATCTCGGCTACGTATTCATGCTGATCGCCTTGCTGGCGCGCGACGTATTGTGGCTGCGTTCGATCCTGGTTCTGGCGCAGGGCAGCATCTGTGCCTATGCCTGGGGCCAGGATCTGGTCGGCATGGCGTGCTGGAACGCCGCCTTCGTGGTCATCAATGCGATCTGGGCGCTGCTGATACTGCGCGAGCGGCAGGCCGCCGCGCTGCCGGCGGAACTGCAAGCGATCCACGCCCGCCATTTTTCGGCGATGACGCCACGCGAATTCCTGCGCTTCTGGGCCATGGGCAGCCCCGGCCAGGTTCGCGATGCGCGATTGGTGCCGGCCGGTGTGCATCCGCACGCTCTGCTGTTCCTGGTATCGGGCCAGGCGCGCGTGTCACGCCAGGGTCTGGAACTGGCGCGACTGCCCCAGGGCAGTTTCATCGCCGAAATGAGTCTGCTCACCGGGCAGTCCACCTCGGCGGACGTGGACGCGATCGGTGCTGTTGATGTGCGCAGCTGGTCCGCCGAACAGCTGGCCGGCCTGCGCAGCTCGCGACCTGCGCTGTGGATCAAGCTGCAAAGCGTGCTCGGGCTCGATCTGGTGGAAAAACTCAAGCGTGCCGCTCCGGTGAACGTAACAGCGGCCGACGCCGGTTCGGATCGCCATCCGGAGCCGGTGGATGAGGATGTCGAACTCGACCCCGCCAGCGGTTCCAGCGTCAGCCCGGTCTGAGCGCAGGCGCCCGGGCATGCCGGAGTATCCCGACCTGACGGTGTACCTCGAATGCCTGGAGCGGCGGGCGCTGGGGCGACCGCTGACGGGCCTGCGCCTGGGTAGCCCGTTCGTGCTGCGCACCGTCGAACCTCGCCCGGAGACCTTCGCCGGGCGCAAACTGATCCGCACCGGACGCGTCGGCAAACGCCTGTTACTGGTATTCGAGGGCGGTTTCTGCGCGCTGATCCACCTGATGATCCTGGGCAGATTGCACTGGAAGGCGATCGGCGCGGCGCTGCCCAAGGGCAGCGGTCTGTGTGCGCTGGACTTCGACAAAGGCAGCCTGCAACTGACTGAATCCGGCAAGAAGCGTCGCGCTTCGCTGTACCTGTTCGCCGACGAGGCCTCGGCGGCGGCCGAACAGCGTGGTGGCCTGGAAGTGTTCGAGGTGGACTACGAGCGCTTCGCCGCACGTCTGCGCGAGGAACGGCACACGCTCAAGCGGGCCTTGACCGACCCGCGCATCCTCAGCGCCATCGGTAACGCCTATTCCGACGAGATCCTGCATCACGCGCGTCTGTCGCCGTTCCGCCAGACGCAGCAACTCAGCGATGCCGAGTTGCACCGTCTCCACGAAGCCGTCGTCGAGGTGCTCACCGCCTGGACGGCGCGTTTGCGCGCCGAGGCCGAAGCCGCCGGCGGCTGGCCGAAGAAGGTCACGGCCTTTCATTCCGGGATGGCCGTCCATGGTCGCTTCCGGCAGCCGTGCCCGGTGTGCGGCGCCCCGGTGCAGCGCATCGTCTATGCCAGCAATGAGGCCAACTATTGCGCGCGTTGCCAGACCGAAGGGCGCCTGCTCGCCGATCGCGCGTTGTCGCGTTTGTTGCACGACAGTTGGCCCAAGACGCTGAGGGATGATTGAGTGAGGCAACAGCTTTCGGTCTCGCGCAAAGCCGCATAGGCGCGAAGACAAAAGCGACTCCAAGCGTGCAGACGGGGAGCGGAATTCTTCGAAGAGCTGGCGGTGCACCGCAATGGTTTTGGACTTTATTGCTTTCTCCCTTCGCGTTTTCGCGTCATTGCGTCCTTGCGCGAGATAAGTGAGTCCAGCCTCCCGAGAAATCAGCGCGCCCGACTCGGTGCCATTCCGGTCCAGCGCCGGTACGCGCGCGTGAACGCGCTTTGCTCGGAATAGCCCAGCAGGTAGGCGATCTCCGCCAGGGACTTCTTCGGGTCCGCCAGGTAGCGCTCGGCGTGGCGGCGGCGCACGTCATCCAGCACGCTCTGATAGCGGATGCCGAGTTCATCAAGGCGGCGCTGCAAGGTGCGCGGGCTCAGGCCCAGGGGCCGCGCATTGTCACGCAGCGTGGTGCGGCCGGCGGCAAGACCGCGTGAGATGACGTGGCGCAGGGCGGGCAGCGGCTCCGGTTCGTGCGCAATTTCGGACAGCAGTGCGCGCGCCTGCGTATCCATCAGCGCATTGAGTTCCGCGTCGGCCTGTACGATCGGAAAGTCCAGCCACCCGGCCGGAAAGCGCAGTCCGGTAAATGCGGCATCGAAGCGCGGCTCACAGCGCAGCACCTCACGATAGGCGCGCAGGCTGCGCGGCGTCGGATAGGCGAACATCGCCTGACAGACCAGGTCGTCGCGCCCCAGCAGCCAGCGCGAATAGCTGACCCATCCGGCCAGGGACGACTGCGCCAGCACCAGCGGCGGATGCGCGTCGAACGGCGCGCGCCAGTGCAGCTCGGCCCAGTCGCCGCGCCGCAGCAGCCGGGTTTCGCTGACCTCGCCCACGATCTTCTCGTAGCGTTCCAGGCGGTCGATCGCATCGGCCAGCGTGGCGCAGCTCATCGCCACATAACCCAGCAGGCCGTAGTGACGCGGCTTGATGGCGGCGCCCACGCGCAGCGCCAGGTCCGCGTCGCCGGTGGCGGCAATCGCCTGGTCGAACATCCGCACCCAGGCGCGCAGCGGCATGCGCGCGCTGGCATCGGTCGACTCCACGGTCGCCAGTTGCCGTTCGTCGAACAGCCCGGCTGGATCGATGCCGCGCTCCCGCAGGTAGTCCACGAGCGAGCGCGCGTACAGCGGCGACACCTGGGCCTGATGATCAGGATGCGGATCGATTCGGGATTCCATGTCGCGATTTGTCAAACGAAACGAGGTCGACGTCAAGACCTCGGCTCTGCGTGGGCGTCAAAATGGGCGCATAAGCATTCGAGTGAATCGAGAGGGGAACAGGGCATGGACCTATTGCTGACACGCCTGCCGCAACCGATCAGCCACTGGCTGGCCACGGCGCAGTTCGAGCAACTGTTCCTGTTGCTGCTGGCGCCCGTGTTTCTCGTCACGATCGCGGTGGAGCTGCTTTGGTGGCGTGCGCGCGGCCGTGATGTGTACCAGTGGCGTGACACTCTCAACAACTCCGTGCTCGCCTTGAGCCATCAGGCTGCGGACGCGCTGGCCTGGAGTCTGCTGCTGGGCCTGTTCTATGCCGTCTGGCGGCACCGCCTGTTCGAGATTCCATTCAATCTGGCGAGCGTGATCCTGCTCTATGTGCTGCAGGACTTCCTTTATTACTGGTTTCACCGCGCCAGCCATCGCATCCGCTGGATGTGGGCCTCGCATGTGGTGCATCACTCGCAGGAATCACTGAACCTGTCGACCGCCTTCCGCCAGAGCCTGACCTACCCGATTTCCGGAATGTGGGTGTTCTGGCTGCCGCTGGCCTGGATCGGCTTCAAGCCGGAACACATCGTGCTGTGCGTGGCGGTCAATCTGGCCTATCAGTTCTTCGTGCATACCGAGGCCGTGAACAAGCTGCCGCGCGCCTACGAATGGCTGTTCAACACGCCCTCACACCACCGCGTGCACCACGCGCGCAACCCGCAGTACATCGATCGCAACTACGCCGGCGTGCTGGTGATCTGGGACCGTCTGTTCGGCAGCTTCGTGCCGGAAGACCCGGCCGATCCCTGCGACTATGGCATTACCCGTCAGCTCAAAACGCGCAATCCGATCCGCATGATGTTCCACGAGTGGATCGATCTGTTCCGCGACGTCGCGCGGCCCGGTCCGCTGTGGCTGCGCACCAAGCATCTGTGGGCGCCGCCGGAATGGCAGCGCGAGAACTCCGCCGTGCAGACTGCGCGTCGCGCGTCGGTTCAGGCCAGCCGTACGCGTTAACGCGAGCGGCTGCTGCGCCCGCGCGCGCCTCGGCCGGCGTGCTTGTCACCCGGTCGCTGGCCCGTCAGCGTGTCGGAGCGTGTGCGCTCCAACTCGCGCAGCAGCGCGTGGTAATGCGTCAGCCGAACCGCGCCCACCGCCTCGCGCACTGCGCAGCCGGGTTCCTGATCATGCCGACAGTTCGCGAAACGGCAATTCTGCGCCAGCACCGCCACATCATCGAAGCCCGCGTCCTTCAGGGTTTCCGCGCCGGTCAGGCGCAGGCCGCGCATGCCCGGCGTGTCGATCAGACAACCGCCGTCCGGCAGGCGGTACATGGATCGCGCCGTCGTGGTGTGGCGGCCGCGACCGTCGTAGGCGCGTGTGGCCTGGGTAAGCTGGTCCGAGCCCGCCAGCGCATTGGTCAGCGTGGACTTGCCCACGCCGGACGAGCCCAGCAACACCAGCGTGCGGCCTGGCGCCGCGTAGCGCCGCAGTTCATTCACGGCCTCGGCGCTGCGTGCGTTGATCGCATGCACCGGCACCTCATCGCCGACCATGGCCTGAATCTCGGCCTGGCGCTGCTCCGCCTGGTCGCATTGATCACGTTTGCTCAGCACCACCACCGGCGACACGCCGCCGCGCCGCACCAGCATCAGATAGCGTTGCAGACGGTGGGGCGCCCAGTCGCCGTCCAGACCCATCACCAGCAAGGCCAGATCGATATGCGCCGCCACCACCTGTGTGCCGCCTTCCTTGGACGGACGGCTGATCAAGCCGCGACGCGGCAGATGCAGGCGCAACATGTTGTCGGTGTCGAGACCCGCCCAGTCACCGACCGCCAAGGCATCGCCATCGGACTTCAATTGCGCCAGATAGCTGGAGTACAGCGTCGCGTCGATCAGCTGTTCGCCGTCATCCACGCGCGCCTGGCTGCGCTGTGGTTCCACCACGCGCACCAGCCGCAACTCGGGCCGGCCCAGTGCCAGCGCGTCCCGCCGCACCGCCTCGTTCAGGCCCAGCGCCCCTAGTGCGGAATCGGAACTCAGTTGCATCGGGTGTCAGGCATAAGCGGGCGCGCAGAGCGGATTGGCGATCACTGTACAGTCTGCGCGCTGCGCGCCACCATGTGCCCGGCCCTACAGCGCCCCGAAAACCAATGGATTGCCGTCCGGCCTGCGCCGCCTGCTGCATCGCGCCCTCGATCAGCTCACCGATTCCCGGAATGCCGCAGGGCAAGCCGGCCGGCGTGCCCTGCGTGCAACTGGATGAAGCGCTGCGCTGCAAACTGTTCGGCGATCCACGTCGCCCCGGCGTCTGCGGCGGCCTGCGTCCGCAGCCGCAGATGTGTGGCAACGATCGCTGGCAGGCGCTGCGACATCTGGACGCGCTGGAACGCGCCACCCGCCCCGGCTTATCCGCGCTGCGCCTTGCCTTGGCAGCACCCAAGTGACGCTGCTGATTGGGTTTTTCGGAGGAACCGGCGCAGGATTTGCATGATCGAAGCTGTCGATGACGCAGGAGTCCGAACGATGCAATCGCCCGATTTCGCACGCTTTGGCACCCAGAGCCTGGCGCCCGCCGATCTGATCTTTCTGTTCGAACGCTTCCCGGCGTCGAACGTGGATGCGGTGGAAGCCGCGCGCCGGGTCATCGAACAGCCCAGTACACTGGAATCCCTGCTCGAATCGCGATTCGTGGTCAAGGCCGTGCTCGAACCGGACTCGGCCAGCCTGTCCGTTTCTCCGCGGCTGTTCTTCAATGTCTTGCTGCGTCACTGCCTGCCGGGCCGCCGCGAGGCGGCCGAACGCGAAGCCCTCAACTATCTCGCCAACGTGCTCGCACTGTTCGTCCGTACGGACCGGCTCTATCGCGTGCAAGCCGGAGACGGCCAGGCCCACGAGTATCTGGTGGACCTCGTCGCCGAAGCCGCCAACGCCAAGCCGGAACGTCAGTTCCTGGTCTGCACCCACATCGGCAACTACGCCATGTTCCTGTCCGGCATTTGTGCGCCGTGGATCGAACACCGGCGTCGCTATCGCCGTCGTCCGCTGTCGCTGGACTATTACCGCGGCATGGGTCGCAGCTACTACGCCAGTGCCGCCCGCCATCCCCGAGCGCAGGACCTGCACCTGCGCGGCGTCTTCGGGCAACTCTCGCAGCGCTTCGACTACTACCGCAGCGGCCTGGAACGCCTGTCCCGACGCGCCTGGGCCGCCTGATTGCGGCGCTCCAGGCGGGCCTCCGCGAAGCCGCAGGAGGCGGTGGCGATGGATTGGCGCGATATCAGGGAGGCAAGCACTTTCTGGTCCGTCACCTGACGTTCCGTCCCGTCCCGTCCCAGCTGTTGGAACGGTGGCGCCCAAGCCCTGTCTTGTTGTCGGAATCGTTCCGGAACGTGCCAGCTGACGGGTCTCTACGGCGATCCGAGCCTCACAGTGTGATGGGTTCGGCAGTTCATCGCCAAATGAGCCGGCGAATGGCATGGAGATTGAAGGTTTCTTGCCTCGTCGATCACCTGTTTGAGCGGAATCGTCGTGGTAGGGGGAGCTGACATGATTGGGAAGATCAAGAAGCGTGGGCGGTCGTTGCTCGTATTGTCAGGTCTTGTCGGGGTTTTTCCTGCTGCTTCGGCCGACTACGTGTTGAAGGCCCCCATTCGCATCAGCTCCGCGCGCTTTCCCGCCATCGCGGCGTCGGCGGACGCTCGGGACGTGATGGTCAGCTGGTACACCCCGACCACGGCCGAGTTCAGGCGCAGCACCAACGGGGGTAACAGTTTCGGGCCGACACGGGTGGCCGTGGATGACCCGAGTATCCCCGGGGACGGCGCCTGGTTCAACATGGTGTACGGCACGGTTCCGGTGTTCACGGCGGACGGCAGCGCGGCCTACATCATGTCCGGCGTGACCCTGCAAACGGATGTGTATGCGCCGCCGCCGGGGTTGCCGCCGGGCCTGAATCGAAACACCCTGGGCGTCTACAACACGACCGGAACGAGTTCGTCGCCGGAGCAGGTCATCGCCGTGGTCAGCGACGGCTGCGAACTCGATACGCCGCTGGGTTGCGGAAGTCTGGGCGACTTCGAGTTCGTCAGCGACGATCTGGTGCAGCACTCGGCCAGTGTTTTCCAGTATTTCCAGCGCGAAGGCGATCAGCAATCGGACATCATCGTGGTGCCCGGCGAAGGCGGTCGGTTGCACTTCGATAGCCCCATCAACCTGTCCGAAACGGTATTGGAAAGTGCCAACGGCCGCCAGAGCGTTCCCAAAATCGCCATGGACGGAAGTGGTCAGAAATTGTTCGTGATCTGGAAAGAGACGTCGGGGACGTCGGTCACCCGTTTTGCGCGTTCACTCGATGGCGGCAGCTCCTGGTCCCTGCTGCCCTCGAATATCGACAACGCCGGTGGGATCGGCCTGGACTATGCACGCACCGCCGGTACGCTGGTGCAGGCCTACCACACCGGCTTTTACTACGATCCCAGCAACCCCAGCCTGATCGCTGTGCGCACCAGCAGCGACGATGGCAGTACCTTCGGCCCCGCGGTGACGGTCGCCGAGTCGCAGGATCTCGGCGGTGGCGATGTTGAGCAGGTGACCGGTCCGGTATTCACCGCCGTGTCGCGGGACGGGCAGACCATCGCCGTGCTGCACTCGGAAGAATTTTGCGACAACGCGTTCGGCTGCATGGGTGGCAGCGGGGAGCCGTTTGACACCGTACTCAGTGTCAGCGAAGACGGGGGGGCGAGCTTTCAGCGGCTCGGCGTCATCGCGCGGAGCAATTTCGCAAGCTACGACCTCGCCGTATCCGCGAACGGCGACCACATTCTGATCATAGCCGATCATGTTTCCGCGACAGGCCAGGAAGCGGCGGTGTTCGTGCGGGCGGATCGTGTGTCTGACTGAGCCACAATCCTGGCTCCGGTCGGAATTGCGGCCGTGCAACCACGTCCTTGGAAATGGCGGTGACATAAGGCTCCATCCGCGATCCGATGGATGCTGCTCATGTTCGGTCTTTTCCGGTATCACCGGCGCTGGCGCGTCGCTTCAAGCGGCTCAGGGGCCCGCTCGCTTGGCTGTCGTGACGGCGAGCGGTCGGCTGAGCGATAGACAGAGGAACGGTCTGGATTCCGCGACGGATGTGGTGGTTTTTGCCGATGCATGGTGCAGAATGGCGCGGCCACAGAACGGGGGGCTGCTTGTGGCAAGTTTCGGGATACTCATCTTCCGGCTTCGATACCGCTGTGGCCCCGTCCGCCGTTTGTCTGAGCCGCCACGTCTTCTTCCCGGCTGCGCGCGGCGCTGTGGAAACCGGGATCGCGTGGGGCTACGTGCGCATTTGGAGTGAGGAATAAACGCAATGAATCGATGTTCTGCACTGTGGTGCGGTGTCTTGCTGCTGGGACTGTCGGCTTGTGCGACGGAAAGCTCGCGTACGCTGGAGGTGCCGAAGGTCAATTCGGCAGCTACGGCCTCGGCCTACCAGGGCGCACGCAGTCCGATCGCGGTGGGCAAGTTCGACAACCGGTCGAGCTATCTGCGCGGCATTTTTTCGGATGGCGTGGATCAGTTGGGTGGGCAGGCCAAGACCATACTGATTACGCATCTGCAGCAGACCGGGCGCTTCAACGTGCTGGACCGCGACAACATGGCCGAGATCGGCCAGGAAGCGAAGATTCGTGGCACCGAGCAAACCCTGAAGGGCGCCAACTTCGTGGTGACGGGCGACGTGACCGAGTTCGGGCGCAAGCAGGTCGGTGACCAGCAGCTGTTCGGCATTCTGGGGCGCGGCAAGCAGCAGATCGCCTACGCCAAGGTCAACCTGAACATCGTCAACGTGCTGACTTCGGAGGTGGTGTACTCGTCTCAGGGCAGCGGCGAGTACAGCCTGTCCAATCGCGAGGTCGTAGGCTTCGGCGGCACGGCCAGCTACGACTCGACCCTGAATGGCAAGGTGCTCGACCTGGCAATTCGCGAGGCGGTGAACACGCTGGTGGCCAGTATCGATTCGGGGGCATGGGACCCCACGAAGTAGCGCAGCACGGTCTGGGAAATCAAACGGGGAACAAGAAATGAAACGGGGATTGCACCATCGCTGGGCGGCCGCCGTGGGCGCTCTGGCGCTAGTGGCGTGCGTGGAGCAGACGCCGCCGCTTTACCACTGGGACGAATATCAGCCCCAGGTTTATGAGTACTTCAAGGGCGACGGCAGCAGCGAGCAGGAGCAGATCGGTAAGCTGGAGGCCAGCGCGCAACGGGCCCTTGCCAAGGGTGAGGCCCTGCCACCCGGTTTCCATGCGCATCTGGGGCTTTTGTATCTCAAGGCGGGGAACAGCGACAGCGCACGCGAGGCCTTTCTGGCTGAACAGGCCGAATTCCCTGAATCCATGGCCTACATGGATTTCCTGCTGAAAAACTTCAAGAACTGATCGGGGGCGATCATGCGTGTTCTGCGTTCGGGGGCGGCGGGCCTGGTCCTGCTGGGTTCGGTATTGGCGACGGGCTGTGCGAGCACGCCGAAATCCTACGATTACACGGCGTTCAAGCAGAGCCGGCCGCGTTCCATTCTGGTGTTGCCGCCGACCAATGGTACGCCGGAAGTGACGGCCAGTTACGGCATGCTTTCGCAAATGACCTTGCCGCTGGCGGAGTCCGGCTACTACGTACTGCCGGTGACGCTGGTGGACGAAACCTTCCGTCAGAACGGTCTAACGCAGCCCGAGGATATCGCGGCGCTGCCGATCACCAAGCTGGAGGAAATCTTCGGCGCGGACGCGGCCTTGTACGTCAATATCACCAAGTACGGTACGGTCTACGTGCTCCTCAACAGCGAGAGCGTGGTGACGGCGGAGGCACGCCTGATCGACTTGCGTAGCGGCGCGACGTTGTGGGAGGGCAGCGCGTCGGCGTCCAGCGCGGAAAGTCGCGGTGCCACGTCCGGTGGACTGGTTGGCCTGTTGGTGGCGGCGGTCGTCAATCAGATCGCCGACAATCTCGCAGACGCCAGCCATCGGGTTGCCGCCACGACCAGCCAGCGTCTGCTGTCGGCGGGGCAGCCGGGCGGTATCCTTTATGGACCGCGATCACCGAAGTACCAGACGCAATAGGTCGCGAAGGCGCCCGATTGATTTCCCACTGTGGCTCTCCGGGCAATCAGGCCCGGACGTGCCGTCGGCGCGTGCATGACCAGGACCGGCACCTTCAACCTCGCGGACCGCCTCCGGTGCTGTATGCCGCCGGCATTGTCGCTTTTTGCCGCCCTGCGCCGAGCCGGTTTTGCGAATTCAAAGCAGAATCAGCGCACCGAGGCCGAGGAACACGAAGAAGCCGACAACGTCGGTGATCGTCGTCAGTATCACGCTGCCGGCCAGGGCCGGGTCGATGCTGAGTTTCTTCAGCAACAGCGGAATCGTCACGCCGGCGAGCGCGGCGCAAAGCTGGTTGAACAGCATCGCCAGTGCGATCACGAGTGACAGCAGCGGGTTGCCGAACCAGAACAGCGTGATCGCGGCGACCACCAGCGCCCACAGCAGGCCGTTGATGGCGGCAACCGACAGCTCCTTGCGTAGCAGCGCCTTGGCGCTGCCGCCACCGATCTGGCCGAGGGCGAGGCCACGCACCATCAGCGTCAGCGTCTGACTGCCGCCGATGCCGCCCATGCTGGCAACGATCGGCATCAGCACCGCCAGCGCCACCGCCTGGCTGATCGTGGCCTCGAACAGGCCGACCACCCAGGACGCCACGAACGCCGTGGCCAGGTTGATGCCGAGCCACAGGGCGCGACGCCGTGCGGCACCACGCACAGGCGCGTAGATGTCCTCCTCTTCGTCGAGGCCGGCCATGCGCATCATGCGCTGCTCGGCCTCGTCCCGAATCACGTCGACCACGTCATCGATGGTGATACGGCCGACCAGCATGCCCTTGTCCCCGACCACCGGCGCGGACACCAGGTCGAGATTCTCGAAGTGTTTGGCGACTTCGCGGTCCGACATGTCCACGGTCAGCGGATCGCGTTCGCGTTCCATTACGTCGCGGACCTGGCGGCCGGTATCCAGCGTCAATATCCGGTCCAGCGACAGTGCGCCGAGGTAGTGACCGTAGCGGTCCACCACATACAGGCAATCAGTGGAGTCCGGCAGTTCACCGCGCAGGTGCAGGTAGCGCGCCACCACGTCCAGCGACACGTCCGGACGCACCGTCACCGTGTCGGTGTTCATCAGGCCGCCGGCGGTGTCCGGCTCGTAGCCCATGACCTGTTCGAGGCGCGCGCGGTCGCGGGCGTCCATCGACTGCAGGATCTGCTGCGTTACGGTTTCCGGAAGGTCCTCGACGAAGTCGGCGAGGTCATCGATGTCGAGGTCTTCGGCGGCGGCGACGATCTGGCCGACGTCCATCGTCCGCATCAGGCCTTCGCGCACTTCGTCGCCGAGGTGCAGCAGCACTTCGCCGCGGTCTTCCGGATCGATCACACCCCACAGCACTTCGCGCGGCGACGGCGGCAAGGATTCGAGCAGCCGTCCGATTTCGGCGGGACTCAGTGCGTGCAGCGAGCGCTGCACCGCGTTCATGGCACCGCTGTCCAGCGCCTGTCGCAGCCGGCCCAGCCTGTCTTCGTAGTCGTTCTTTTCGGCCATGGTTCGCGTCAGATCGCCTTGCACCCCGCTCGGCTGCCGCAGGGCGAGCCCGGTATAGCGTGTGCCGATGAACCTATCCGGAATGTTGCCCGCTGGGAAGGTGCGGCGGTCCGCCCCGGCTCATCGGATCTCTGGCCGCAGACTGAAGCCGGTTGCGCGCCAAGCGTATCCGGTCAGCGGATAGGCCGTCACCATCAGCAGCGCATACAGCCATTCGATCGCGTTGAGCAGGCGGTGCCGGTCGTCCACGACGAACTGCAACGGCAGGCTCGCCAGACCCAGGCCCAGCAGCAGACCGCAGAGTATCAACCAGCCACGCTGGATGTGGCTCGAGACCCGCGGTTCGCCGACGAGCAGGCTGGCCAGCAGCATCTGCGCCAGCACCGTGCCGGAGAAATACAGATTGATCCCGTAGCGCCGCAGCCAACGATAGGTATCACCCTCCACGCCGAGAAATTCGATGTACAGGGCCAGAAAGACAGCGCCCACCGTGCCGCAGGCCAGCATCGCGTAGCGCCGCCGCCGGCGTGCCGGCACCAGTTGCCGCGACCAGGCATCGCACAGCCACCAGTAACCGAACAGCAAGCTTGTATACGGCAACATGCTCAGCTTGAACAGGTGATTGGCCCAGCCGTTGCGGGCGGCGGCACTGATGGACGTGCAGCCCTGCCAATAGGGAACACAGGCCGGTGCCGTGCCTTGCGCGATCGAAACCGCATAGGCGAGATGAACCGAGACTAGGGGGATCAGTGCGAGCAGGCAAGCCAGGCCCCACATGGCGCGAACGCCATGCTGCGGCTTTTTCGACGCGTGGTCTTTGTTTGCAAGGCTTTGCTTTATCATCGGTCCATCCTCAACGCATCTGCGCCCCGATCACTGTTTCATCGACCGTCCCGTTCCCTTGTCTGTACGAGATTGCCTTCGAATGCGATTGCTGAAGCCACTGTGCCTGTTCCTGATCACACTGGCCGTGCTGCCGGCCGCCATGCCGATCGCGTCCGCAGCCGAGGGGATGTGGACGCTGGATCAGCTGCCGAAGGACGCAATGCAGCAACGCTACGGATTTACGCCGGATGCGTCCTTCGTCGACCAGGTAATGAAATCCTCGGTACGGCTGGCCGGCGGCTGCTCGGGTTCGTTCGTATCTCCGAACGGGCTGGTGCTGACCAATTATCACTGTGTCGCGCGCTGTGTCTCGCAACTGTCCTCGGCCGATGCGGACTTGATGTCCAGCGGCCTGGTGGCCGACACGCCCGAACAGGAAAGGACCTGTCCGAACATCGAACTCAACCGGCTTGAAAGGATCACCGACGTCACCGAGCGTATCGCCAAGGCGACCCAAGGGCTCAGTGGCCAGGCCTATGCGGATGCCAAGACCGCGGCGCGCTCCGGCATCGAGAGCGAATGTGTGGGCTCCGAGGGCGCGACCCGTCGCTGTGACGTGGTCGAGCTGTATCGCGGGGGTGTCGAGCAGCTTTATCAGTACACGCGCTTTCAGGATGTTCGTCTGGCGTTCGCGCCGGAATACGCCACGGCCTTCTTCGGCGGTGACCCCGACAATTTCAATTTTCCGCGCTACAACCTGGACATGGCGCTGCTGCGTGCCTACCGCGACGGCAAGCCGGCCGAGGTCGAGCAATTTCTGCCGATCAAGCCTGAAGGCGCGCAGCCGGGTGAGCTGGTCATGGTTACCGGCCATCCCGGTTCCACGCAACGTCTGATGACCGTTGCCCAGCTCGAAACCCAACGCGACGCGAGCCTGATTTCCTATCTGCTCTATCTGGCCGAACTGCGCGGTCTGCTCAGCCGCTACGAGGACGAAGGCGAGGAGCAGGCGCGAATCGTCCAGGCCGACCTGTTGTTCGCGGAAAACCGTTTCAAATCCGGTGAAGGCAAGCTCCAGGCGTTGTTGAATCCCGCCGTATTCGACCTCAAGCGTCGCCAGGAAGCCGAACTGCGCGAGTTCGTCCGTGCCGATCCGCAGCGACAGGCGAGCTACGGCAAGGCCTGGGACGCGATCGCCCGCGCCCAGCAGGCCTATCGAAAAATCGCGACGCGCTATAACTACATCGAGGGTGCGCGCGGTTTCATGAGCGACTATTTCCGGACCGCGCGCACGCTCGTGCGCGGCGCCGAGGAACGCGGCAAGCCGGATTCCGAGCGCCTTGGCGAATTCAACGAAGCCGGTTTGCCGCGCCTGGAGCAGTTGTTGTTCGCGAAGACGCCGATCTATCCGGAGTACGAAAAGCTCAAACTGGGCTTTTCGCTGGAGAAACTGCGCGAAAAGCTCGGCGCGGACGATCCCTTCGTGAAACTGGTGCTCGGCAAGGAATCGCCGCAGGCCTTGGCGGCGCGCATCATCGACGGCACCACGCTCGGTGACATCGAGGTTCGCCGGGCCTTGTGGAATGGCGGCGCCACCGCCGTGGCCCAATCCAAGGACCCGATGATCCAGCTGGTGCGCGCGATCGATCCGCTGGCGCGTGAACTGCGAGCCCGCTATGAAAGCGAGGTCGAAGCGGTGGTCGACAAGAACCAGGCACTGATCGCGCAGGCGCGCTTTGCGCAGCGCGGTACGGATGCGTATCCGGATGCCACGTTCACGCTGCGCCTGAGCTACGGCGAGGTCGCCGGCTGGGACGAAAACGGCGAGCCGGTGGCGCCGTTCACGGACATCGCCGGCCTGTATGCGCGCGCCACCGGTTTCGAGCCATACCTGCTGCCGCCGTCCTGGCTCGATGCCAAACCGCAGCTGAGCTTGGAAACGCCGCTGAATTTCGTGGCGAGCCTGGACATCATCGGCGGCAATTCCGGCAGCCCGATCATCAATCGCAGCGCCGAGGTCGTGGGGCTGGTGTTCGATGGCAACATTCATTCGCTGGGCGGCGCCTATTGGTATGACGAGCGCAGCAATCGGGCGATCGGCGTGCACAGCGCAAGCCTGATCGAAGCCATGAAGACCGTCTACGGCGCCACGTCGCTGGTCGACGAACTGCTGGCGCAATGATGGATCTGCAGCCGAAGCACTGGGTTCGGCTGCAGCTACTCGCTGTAGCCGGCGCGGTGCTGCTGGCCGGGGTCGGCGTCGCCGCCTATTTCCAGAACGCCAATGTCAGCGCACGGCGCGACGGCGTGGTTCGCACCAATCGTTTGATCGCCGATCTCAACCAGTTCAGCAACATGCTGACCGACATGGAAACCGGCCAGCGCGGCTATTTCCTGACCGGGGACGACGACTATCTGGAGCCTTACGCGCAAGCGCGCCGCCAGTTGCCGATCATCGTCAAGAAGATCGAAGTCGAAGTCCAGGCCGACGCGCCGGAGCTGATGTCCGCCTTTCTGCGCCTGCAGGCCAGCGTCGCTGATCGCGGCCTGGAGATCGAGCGAACCTTCGAGGCCGAGCGCACCCAGGGGCGCGAGGCGGCGCTGGAGGCGATACGCAGCGATGTCGGCCGCTACCTGATGGACGCCGTGCGTGCCGACCTCGGTTCGCTGCGCGATGCGGTGGAACGCAAGGGCGCGCGTATCCAGGAGCAGATCGGCCGCATGGTCTATCGCAGCAATCTGTTGATGGCCAGCCTGATCCTGCTGGCGATGCTCAGTGCCTTGCTCAGCGCAGTACTTACGCGGCGTTACACGGCTGCCTATCTGCGCGCGCGCAAGGAAGGGCGGCGGGCCGATCGGGCGAGCGCGGAGAGCCAGGAAAAGAGCATCTTCCTTGCCAATATGAGTCACGAAATCCGCACGCCGATGAATGCCATCTTCGGCTTTGCGCAGTTGCTGGGAGATACCGTGACCGGCGAGCGTGAGCGAGCCTATGCCGAGGCCATCACCCAGAGCGGTCAGGTGCTGCTGGGGCTGATCAACGACATTCTCGACATCAGCAAGATCGAAGCCGGCAAACTGCCACTGGTGTTGCAGGCCACCAGCCCCGTTGAGATTCTGCGCACCTGTGAAACCCTGTTCTCGCGCATGGCCAGCGACAAGGGACTGCGTCTGGTGATCGAGGCTGACCCCGATCTGCCCGAGGCGGTGTTGCTGGACCCGCTGCGCATGCGCCAGATTCTCATCAACCTGATCGGAAACGCGATCCGCTACACCGATACCGGATCGGTCACGGTGCGCGCGGTGGCCAGCCAGCCAGATGGAATCGAGGGCGCCACCGTCGAGCTGCGCATCGAGGTGATCGACAGTGGCGTGGGCATTCCGCCGGAGCGAATCGACAGCGTGTTCGATCCGTTCACCCAACTCGACAGCGCCCGCGCCAGCGGGACCGGTCTGGGACTTTCGATCGTGCGCCACCTGGTGACGCTGATGGGCGGCTGTATCGAGGTCGATTCCACGCCGGGGATCGGCTCCCGCTTTGTCGTGGTCCTGCCGGAGCTGCCGGTGGTCGAGCCCGCGACGGCAGACGGCGTCGACGTGTTGCCGGCCGACGAACGGGTGCTTGACAACCTGCCGCCGATGAGCGTGCTGGCGGTGGACGACGTGGCGCTCAATCGCAGCCTGATCGAGGCCTGGCTCGCCGAAACCCACCATCAGGTCCGCACCGCCGGTAGCGGCCCGGAGGGAATCGAGCGTGCCCTGAGCGAACGCCCGGACGTGATCCTGATGGACATCCGCATGCCCGGCATGGACGGCGTGGAGGCCCTGCGCCAGATTCGCGGGCTGCCCGAGCTGGACGCCACCAAGGTCATCGCGCTGACGGCCTCGAGCCTGCTCGGTGAGGAAGGACGGCTGCGCGAACTGTTTGACGGCTATCTGCGAAAACCGGTGTCCCGCAACAGTCTTGGGCAGGAGCTGGCGCGCCTGCTGGACGGGGCGATCGATGCCGGCAGCCGGAGCGGCGATGCCGCGGAGGCGGCCGCCGACATCGACGACGACGACGCGCGCGCCTGGAGTGAGCACGCCGCGACGATTCACGCGGCCCTGGCGGGTGCGCGTGGCACCATGTCGACTGACGAGGTGCGACAGGTTCTGAAATCGATCGCCGGCTTGCCGCCGACGCCGGCGTTTCGTGAACTGAGCCTGCTGGCGGATGAAATTCGCCGAGCGGTTGATATATTTGACATCGTCACGCTTGAATCCGCCCTGAGCCGCTGCGCTGACACGGTGCAGCGGCTCGATCAGGCCGCGCGCCTGATCGAAGCCTGAATTTTTCGAACCAAGACGTCGGGAGACATTCGACACTGCCAATGAAGAACGCGGACACGACCTTGATCCTGGTAGTGGATGACCAGCCCGCCAATGTGCAGGCGGTCGCCGCGCTGCTGGCGCGGGATGGTTATGACGTGATGCCGGCGCTGTCCGGCGAGCAGGCGCTGGAACGCAGCGCCAAACGCCTGCCCAGTCTGGTGCTGCTGGACATGCGCATGCCGCGCATGGACGGTTTCGAAGTTTGCGCGCGCCTGCGCGAAGACCCGCGTACTGCCGACGTGCCGGTGATTTTCCTGACCGCCGCGCACGAGCGCGAGACTTTGGTCGAGGCGTTCCGCAAGGGCGCGGTGGACTACGTGACCAAGCCTTTCGTCGCCGAGGAACTATTGGCGCGTGTACGCACCCACCTGGAACTCAAGCGTGCGCGCGATCACCTGGCGCTGTTGGCGCAGGAGCGTGCCGACCTGACGCAGATCGTTGCCCACGATCTCAAGAACCCGCTGGCCGGCATACTGTTCGCGCTGGACATGGTGGAGCGCGGAGGCCCTGAACTCGAAGAGGGCGTGCGCAACATCCGGGGCAGCGTCGACCGCTGCCTGAGCTTTATCGACAGCTATCTCGGCCGCTGGGCCAATTCCCAGGAACAACGCTCGGTGGAACTGGCGCCGATGCGTTTCGGTGCGGTGCTGAAAGCCTCGGTGCGCGATCTCGAGCTGAACGCGCAGCGCAAGAACATGCGGATCGAACTGGCGGTGGAGGACGATCCGGAAGTCCTCGGCAACCCGACCGCGGTACGCCACGTCATCGACAACCTGCTGTCGAATGCCCTGCGCTACGCGCCGGAAGACACGGCCATCGACGTGCGCTGTGCCGTGGGGCGCTCCGGCATGACCGTGGTTTCGGTGTCCGACCGTGGTCCTGGCGTGCCCGCTGAGCGGCGGCCCCAGTTGTTCAAGCGTTACAGCCGCGGCGACGGCAGCGACACCGTGCAGCATTCCAGCGGACTCGGCCTCGCGATTTCCAAGGAAGAGATCGAACGCATGAACGGCCACATCTGGTATTCGGACCGTGATGGCGGCGGCGCCGTATTCTCGTTCGTGCTGCCGGCGGTGGAGGGCGAACCGCGCTGAATCGGGGTAGCCTCGCCCTGGATGGACAATTTCTCCGAGGCTGTTGAAATCGGAACCGACCGTTCGACCAGTCGATGACCGCACACAAATCTGTGCTCCATCCATGCCCAGGAGTCAATGAACAATGCCCCGACTGATCTTCGTGAACCTGCCCGTGAAGGACCTCGCCGTATCGATGAGCTTCTACAAGGCGATCGGCTTCGCGAATAATCCGCAATTTACGGACGATACCGCGGCCTGCATGGTCTGGAGCGAGACGATCAACGTGATGCTGCTCACCCATGAGAAGTGGCGCACCTTCACCGATCGCCCGATCCCGCCCGCAAGCGCCAGCGAGGTGATGCTTGCGGTGTCGTGCGACAGTCGCGAAGCGGTGGACGCCATGAACCAGGCGGCTGCCCAAAATGCTGGAACCGCCGACATCAATCCGGCCCAGGATCTCGGCTTCATGTACAACCGGAACCTGGCCGATCCGGATGGACATGTCTGGGAGGCCATGTGGATGGACATGGCGGCGATGTCGTCCGGTGACTAGGCCATACGGCAATGCGGCGCGGTGTCCGATTCAGGTGCCGAAGAGGTGTCGCGGCGCCGTAGGCGCCAGCCCTCATGAGCCAGCAGTCGTCATTCCGGACTAGCCGCAGGCTTGATCCGGAATCCAAGCCAGGTTCGGTGGGCCGGCCGGGTACGAAAAAGCCGGAACCGCTTGTGCGGCCCCGGCCTGGGTTCCGATGCTCGAAAGGCTGAAGCCTTACTCGCCCGGTGACTGCGACAGGTAGGCCGGAATCAAGGCCACCGATTCCGGAGCAACGAAGCCGGTCGATTCGCTCGGCGCGACGTTGCCGCCAGCGCTGCTGAGCAGGTCGTCAAATCGCAGGATCGCGGCGTTGGACTTCTCGGCCACGTACAGGTCGGCGCCGTCGAACATGATGTCCACCGGATTGCCGAGCAGCGTGGCCGCACCGGCGATCACCAGCGAAACGTCGACATTGCTGCTGGCCATGCCGGCGTCCGGCAACACGTAGATCTTGCCGTCGTCGGTGACCGCCGCACTGCCGACGTCGCTGACGATCAGTGAACCGCTGGCCGGATCGAAATCGATGCCGTGCAGGTTGGTTGGAGCCGCCATCGCCGCGCCACCGTTGCTCGGAGTGATGATGCGATCTTCCATCACGGTACCGGTTCCGATCAGCGTGGAAACATCGTCATATACCGCCACGGTACCGTTGGTGAGGGCGACGAAGGCGCGGTCGCTGTCCGGGTCGTAGTCCACGTCCCAGGGCGAAACACCGCCGCCATTGGCGAGCGTGAGCAGCGGGGCGACATCGCCCGAGGCACAGGCCGAGAAGATCAATACGCCGGGATTGGCGGCACCGTTTTCGGCGACGAACACCAGTCCGAGCGCGCTGGCCACGTCGATGCCCTTGGGCGAGGCGAGCAGGGTGGTCGCGCCGGTGATGAAGCGGTCACGCGAATCGCTGACGGACTCGCCATCGCGCGAGGTGGCGACGCGGTTGCCGACGAGGATGCCGCCGTCGTAGCTGGTGTAGGCGTTGCCGGCCAGATCGAAGCTGGTGCTTTCCAGGCTCAGCCCAGTGTCGAAGCTGGTCGGTGTGGTCAGCAGGTCGCCCGAGATGCGGATGATGAGTCCGCTGGTCGGACCGGCAACACCCGGGTTGCTGTTTGCGGCGATCGCGGTCGGTGCGGTCGCATCGGTACGGTCGCTGATGTCCGCGGCGCTGCTGGCCGCAATGGCTTCGACCAGCGATTCGGGCTTGACGCTGGCCATGGTGTAGTCGGCCGCGATGTCGCCGCTCATGCCGCTGAAGATGTCGGCATAGATCAGAATCAGATCATTGGACTTCTCGGCGACACGCAGCTCGGTACCGGAGAGCACGATGTCGACCGGGTTGCCGAGCAGACTTTCCGGACCAGCGATGCTGCGGCTGGGTTCGACGGCGCCATCGGCGATGCTGGCATCGGCGATCACGAACAGCTGGCCATCGGTGGCGACGGCCGCATCACCCACGTCGGACAGCACCAGACGGTCCATCGCGGCATCGTAGGCGATGCCGTGGATGTTCACGGAAATCTTGGTGCCCGACATGTCGGACGGGGTGATAGTGCGGTCGGCCGGACCGGTAAAGCCACCTGCGACATAGCCGTCGAATACGCCAACGGTGCCATTGGTCATCGCGACGAACAAGCGGTCGGACGCTTCGTCATACACGAGATCCCAGGCGTTGCCGGGGAGCGCGGTGACGGCAACCGGCGGCACGTTGCCGGAGGCGGTGGTGCCGAACACACTGATCTGCATGGCGTTGAAGTTTGCGGCGAAGACGTAGCCCGCTTCGTGGGCAAGCGCAATACCCTTGGGGTTGACCAGACCGGTGGCGGCGCCGCTGATTTCGGTGTCGATGCCGGCGTCGAAGCTGGCGCCGTCGCCACGCGCGGCGATCGTGCAGACCGTGCGCAAGCCGATGCTGGTGCCGTCGGCGGCCTGGACCAGATTGCCGGACACGTCCAGTTCCAGGCCTTCATTGGCGCCGGTGGTGAACCGGGCGCCGGCCATGGCGTATTCGTCCAGCGCGTCCACGGTGCCGGCGTTGTCGGTGCCGTTGTTGGCGCGATAGAAGCTGGCCGCGTTCAGGCTCGGAGGATTCATGCCGTCATCCCCGTAGCTGTTGTCGTTGTTGTCGCAGGCGGCGAGCAGCAGCCCGGCACTGGCGAGTGTCGCCAGGCCAAGCTGCTGCGGTCCGAAAGGCCGCTTGCGCGGGGCTTGCCGATTGGCTGAATTGTTCATGCATCCACTCCTGTTGCGTTGGGCTCGGCCCGACCCTCCGGTCTGTTGGTGCGCGGGCCGCGCAGCAGGTGACGGGGAATCCGGGTTCGTTGAGTAGGTTCCCGTTGCGGCGCGCCAGGTTCATCGGCGGCCGAAAAAAGTTCGAGAACGGTGAAATGCCGCCAGGCGGCAGCCCTGCGCTACTCGGCCTGCGAGGTGGTGAGCGAGCCGCAGGCGGCGGTACTCATCAGTGCATTCAGTGCGGCACAGGCATCGACGCTGACGGTGACGGCATCACCCACCGGCGTCGCCCGCATCGCACCGCGCAGCACCGATTCGAGCTGCGCCGGGCTGAGATCGGGGCGTTGTTGCAGCAACAGCGCGGCGACGCCGCTGATCGACGCGGTGGCGAGCGAGCTGCCGGACTGGAACTGGTAGTCGTTGCCGGGCACGGTGGTGAGGATGTTGTCTCCCGGTGCCGCGATCATTCCGTCCAGCGCCAGTTCCGGCGTGGAACTGCGCACCGCGATCACGCCGGCCAGGGACGCGGGAAACCGCAGCGTATCCGGGCTGTCCTCGTCGTCGGCCGGCATCGCCCCGACCACCAGAATGCCGCGTTCCACCGCCACTGCGACCAGCCGCCCCAGCAGCGGATCGGCGGGGCCCGACAGGCTCAGGTTGACGATGTCGCTGTCCAGGTCGATCGCCAGGCCCAGTGCGCGCGCCAGGGTGAAGCTATTGCATTCGGCTGCGTCGGAATTCGTCTGCAGCGGCCAGCAGGCCTTGAGCGTGATCAGCGCAGCTTCCGGCGCCACGCCCTCGATGCCGGTGGCATTGCCGGCATTGGCGCCGATAACGCCGGTGATGGCGGTGCCGTGGCGATCGCGGTCGAAGGCTTCGCCGCTGCGGCCGGAGAGATCCTGATGGCGCTTGATCCGGTCGGCGAGGTCGTCGTGATGAATGTCCGCGCCGGTGTCGATGATCGTCACGACTACGCCCTTGCCGGTGGCGAGACGATGCGCGGCGTCGATATTCATGGCATTGAGACCATGCTGCATCGAACGGTAGGGATCATCCGGAAAAGTGCTGGAACTGACGGTGCGGAAGGTCTGCAGGGGCTGCGCCGATTCCACGCGCTCGTCGGCGTGCAGCCGGGCCAGAAGTTCGGGCAGCGGCGTGTCGTCGGTGACCGAGAACGTGAGGCAGTGCACGCCGAGTACGCGGATCGTCCAGGCATCCATCTGGCTCAGTGGATAGTCGCGCTGCAATGCGTCGACCAGCGCCGCGGCGCCCGGCGCCACCCGATAGTCACCGCTCCAGTCCCAGCCGCGCCAGGTCGATCCGGCGCCGCGCAGACCGGTGGATACGGGATTGCGCAGTGTGACCACGATCATGCGTTCGGGGTCGACGATCGTGCCTGGACCGTTCGATCGTGGTGCGGTGCTCGCGCAGCCGCCCAGCACCAGCAGCGCCGCCAGCAGCAGTGCGCGCAGACCGGATTTGGAGCGGCGGCGATGCATCAGGGCGTGTTACCCGGTGCTGCGGCGGCGAAGCGTACGGCGGGGTCTTCGCGCAGCTGTGCCAGGGCCGCGTCCAGTTCGCTCGTCGAGGACGCTTCGTCCATACGATCGAGTTCGATCACGAACAGGCCACCGGCCGAGGGTCCGCTGACGATATGCGCGTGTACCGAGTCCAGGGTTTCGCGCAGCGCGGCGGCCGTGATCTCGTCGTGGAATACCACCTGCAAACGTGGCGCGGCATGCATCGGCGCCGAGCTGAGCGTGCGGTAGCCATCCTGCGGCGCGGCGTCCGGTTTGCTCATTTCGAGCTGTGTCCACAGCGCCACGCTCAGCGCGGCCAGCGATGCGGCGACGGCCAGCGGTCCCCACCAGCGTGCTGCCGGATACGGACGTCGCGCCGCACGGCGCACGGCGGTGGGCGCTGCGCTGTTGTCGATGCGGTTCATCATCGCCGTCAGCGAGGCGCTCGGGGAGTAGTCCACCACCGGGGCCTGCTTCAGGGCCTCGGCGATGCGTTGTTCCGCTGGCAGTTGCGACTGGCACTCGGCGCATTCGCGCAGATGGGCTTCCACACGCAAGGCCTGGTCGGGTGGCAGCGTACCGTTGAGGTACCAGGGCAGCGCCTGCTGGGCTTCGGCGTGCGCGGCCTGCTGGGTGTGGTGGCTGCGCGTCATGGCTGCGGCTCCGTCGGGGCGGTGGCGGGTGTGGGATCGGCCAGTGTGGGCAGTAGCGTCCGCAGGCGTGCTCGTGCGTGGAACAAGCGGGTCTTCACCGTGTTCACCGGGCAGTCCGCGATCGCCGCGATCTCTTCGCAGGAATGGCCCATGTAATACGTCAGCAGCAACGCCATGCGGTGTTCCAACGACAGCTGTGCGAAGCCCGCCAGTACCCAGTCGCGTTGGTCGCGGCTCATTTCCTCACCAAAAGCACCGTCGAATACCGGCAGCTCGTTTTCGGACAGTTCGTTGCGGCGCGCGGCGTCACCTTGTTTGAGCGTTTTCAGTGCGCGCCGATAGGCGATGCCGATGATCCAGGTGGAGACCGCCGAGCCTTCGCGGAACGTGGCCGCTTTCTGCCAGACCACGAACATCGTGTCGTTGACGACTTCCTCGGCGGTACCGTAGTTGTCGGTGAGGCGCATCAGAAAACGCGTCAGACGCAGGTGATAACGGGTGTACAGCTGCTCGAACGCGGCCCGGTCCTGGCGCGCCACGCCGCGCAGCAGTTCCAGGTCGGCAGGCGCGGCGTCCTGGGATCGGCCGGGTGGCGCTTGGGGGCGGAAGCTGTGCATGGTCAGGGACATGCCGGGGAGGACAGGGAGGGGTTCACTACGTAAGTTCCCTCGACGGCGCCATCGGTTCATCGCCCCCCGAAAATGAAGACCGTGCTGAGCACCAGGCGGTCGTCGGCGCGGCCGTCGGTATAGCGTTGGCGCGCGTCGCTGTCGGTCGTGAACCAGGCCAGCGACAGGTTGAGACGCCGCCAGCGCCAGTTGGCGCCGACGCTGCCAAAGAAGAAGTCGACCTCAGCGACCTCGTCCAGGTCGTTGTAGCCGATTCCGCCGCTCAGGGAGACGCCGTGCCGCAGTGGCCATTCGGCGGCAAGCTCGGCGTTCCACATCGGGCCGGTGGAGGCGAGTCCGCTGCTGCGGTGGTCCGTGGCCTTGGGTGACCAGCTGGCGGCGGCGCGCAGGCGCGAGCGGTATTCCAGCGCGGCCCCGAACTCGTGGTGGTTGTAGTTCATGTTGCGCACGTCGTTGTGATAGCGATACATCGCCACATCGACATCCCAGCGCCAGTCGCGGGCAAAACTCTGGCCGTAGCCGGCCAGCAGATCGAGCGCGATCGCCGAGCGGTTGCCCGGGTCGGGCCGCAGCTCGCGGGTATCGGTGCTGGAAGCGCCGAGATTGCCGTACACGCCGCTGACATGACGCAGGCCGACTCCGCCCTGGACGGCGCCGTGCCCGTTGGTCTGCGACAAGCCGCGCAGCACGACATCGGAACTGGCGCCGAGCGAGGCCACCCAGGTGGCCTGCTCCCAGACCGGCGATGCCACGGCCGGCGCCAGCCACAGTAACATCAGCGCGGGCGCGAGTAGGCGGAGCAGGTAGTGCGGTTTGGGCACGTAGGTAGGGTGGAGAAATCCAGGTGGAGCGGCAGACTTTAGTCGTTTCGCCAGCCCGGCAATCCGGCGCCTCAGGCCTGTGCTGTGCCTGTCGAAGCTGCGTCCATGAGTCGCGCGAAGTTTTCCAGCGAGATCAGGTGGGCGTGTGCGGCGCGTAGCCAGTGCCGTGTCTGCCAGTCATGCAGGGTTTCGGGCGGCAGTCGGTTCAGCCGGCTTTCGTCGATGCGATGCAGACCCGAGACCCGCATCGGCTCACCGGCGCGCGGCCGCGCCAGTGCGTCGAACGGCACCAGCAGGTCGTGCGCTACCAGGGCTTCGCTCCAGTCCTGCGTCGCGCGGCGTGACTGTTCGGCGGCGTCGAGCAGCTTCTGCCACGGGGCCCAGTGCGCCGTCGGCTGGCCGCTGGCATCGAACAGTGGCGGGGCTGCGGCGTTCAGCTGGTCGGCCTGAATCGCCACGAGTGTTCGGGGTACCGCGCCGGAGTTTCCGGCGACCTCGGCCAGACAGAATGGATGCAGACGGATGCCCGCCGGAACATAGGCGCCCGGGCGCCAGTGTCCCGATTCGTCCACGAACAGGTTTTCACCGGCACGCAGTCCCAGTATGGCGACGGCGTCATAGCGTTCGCCGCGACGGACGAAGGCCAGCGGATAGTCGAGCGCCGCGCGGGAGAATTCGACCAGACCGATGGCGGCCGCCGTCAGCGCCGCAGTCCAGCGATGGTCGCTGGCCGTGACCAGGCCCAGACCGGCGTGAGCCTGACGGTCCAGCGTGATGACCTCTCCGTATCCTGGTGGGCTTGGCAATCTCACTCGACGCAGCTTTCCGGATTCGGAATCGGGTCCACGCTCAGGAAGCGCGGCTGCCGGCTCAGCAGCACGATACGCCCGTCGGCGAGGACGATCGCGTATTCGTCGGCGCCGAGTTCCTGGGTTCCGCCCTGCGGCGTGGTCAGCACGATGCGGCCTTCGATCACCCCAAAAATCGACGCGCCTGCGGCATTGGCGCCTTCCGGCAGATCGGCGCGGACCACCGGGTCGGCTTGACAGGCCAGATCACACAGCACGGCAAGGTAGTCGGTGCCGCGAATGCCGATCGTCGCCACCGGGGTGACGGCTGCGTAGTCGTTGCGATCGCTCTTGCCGATCAGGCCGGTGACGGCGCGAAATCCGCCCTTGAGCAGGCGGAAGAAGGCGCGGCCGGTGCTGGCTTGCGGTGTGGCGCTGGTGGGCGCCGCGGCCTCCGCCGGGGCGAGGGCATCGCCATCGTAGCGATACTCGCTGATCTCGAAGCGGCTGTTGGGCCGCAGCGTCACCAGGCCGCCGTCGCGGAACTTGATATTGAGGAAGCTGTTGGTGCCGGTGTTGACGAGTTCTCCGGCGAACACCGGATCACCCTTGGCCAAGGCGCGCACATTGCCGTCCGGCGACAGGGCCGTGCCGCGCCCCACCAGCATGGTGACGTTGCCGGCGTCTGCCGCGGCGGCGAACGACGGCAAGGCCGCGAGAATCAGCGTGGCTCCAAACAGGATACGGCGTAGCAAGGTCATGGTGTTTCCTTTCGAGCCCGTCATCATTCGCATTCCGCGTCTTCGCCGCCGGCGGTTTCGTCGATCAGGTCATCCTCATCGTCGGCGCTCGCCACGCTGACCAGCACGCCGCCTTCGCCCGGCAGCGAATCGCCTTCGGGATCGGGTGGCACGGCGCCGTTGATGCCCGGGTCTGCGTCCGGCTCCTGTTCCGGTACATCGAGCACCGTGCCGCCCAGAACGACGACCTGGCCATTGGTCGGGATTTTCTGCGTTGCGCCCGAGATCGTGCCGGAGGTCAGGAAGATGAAGTTGCTGTCGTGCCCGGCGAGATCGAGTGCGGCGCTGTCGCCAACCACGATATTGCCGGCGTAGGTGCTGCCGCCGAATGCCAGGGTGGTGCCGGGGAACACGGTAACGTGCTGGTCGACCGTGAAGTTGATGTCCTGCGTGGTCGAGGCGAGGTTTTCGATGCCCAGCGACAGCGCATCGTCGTAGGGCCGGAACTGCACGAAGAGATCGGTCGGGGCCGTGATGTTGCCGGAGAAGCGCACCGAGTTGGTATGCAGATAGAGATGATCGCCGGCCATGCTCAGTCCGCCGAGACGGATTCCGCCGCCAGCGGTGAACGCCGCGTTGGGGTTCAGCGACGTGGGACGCAGCGCGGCCGGCAGCCGCGCGATCAGCGTGTCATCGCCGGCGAACGGAGAGTCGCCGGTACCGACCGTGAGCTGTGCTTCGGCCAGTTCGATGCGGTCACCGGCGATCACGCCCAGCCCGCCGGCATCGATCGTGGTCCCTTCGCCGCTGGCGAGGACATCGCCGCCGGCGCGGATCGCGACGCTGTCGGCGCTCAGCGAGCTCCCGGCCAGCGAAACATCAGCTTCATCCGACCTCAGTTCGAGCTGATCGGCCGTGATCGAACTGTCGCTGAGGCTCAGCATGTTGCCGGCGCGCAGCACGGCGTTGCTGGCGTTGACGTTTACCGAATCGAGCGTCAGCTGGTTCGCTGCGAGCAGACCGATTGTTTCGGCATTGAGGCTTGAATCCTGGCTGACAATATTCACCGCTGAAACGTCGAGACTGTCGGCATCGACACTGCCGAAGCGAGCATTGCCGTTGGCGAGTTCGATGTTCAGCGCCTGCGCGGATACATCGCCTAGCGTGACATCGGCATTGGCGTAGTTGAAGCCGAGTACGCCGCCATAAGAAATGTCGCCGATCAGGATTTGCGTGCCGGCTGCATCGCCTGCGGTCAGCGTCAGGCTTTCGCTGACATCCAGGTCACCGAGCGTGAGGTTGCCGGCAGCGTCCGCGGCCAGCGCACTCACGTCGATGTTGCCGGCGCTGATGCTGCCGGCATCGGCCGTCAGCGATAGCGCGGACCCTTCGAAATTACCGAAGACGAGGTCGCCACTGAATTGGCGCAGTACTAAGTCGGCTGTCGCCAGCGTGGTATCACCGAGGCCGATGCTGTCGCCGCTGAGATCGATGCGGTCCGCCGTCAACTGACTGCCATCAAGCGCAAGCACGCCGCCGCTCGTCATAGTGATCTGTTCGGCGTTGATGCCGCTGCCGAGACTGCTGATGCCGGCTGCGAAGACCTCGACGCTGTCGGCATCGACATTGTCAAAGTGGGCGTCGCCATTGCCGAGTTCGATGCTCAGCGCCTGCGCGGAGACGTCGCCCAGCGTGAGATCGGCATTGGCGTAGCTGAAGTCGAGTGCGCCGCCGTAGGCGATGTCGCCGATCAGGATCTGGGTGCCGACGGTATCGCCGGCGGCCAGACTGAGCGCTTCATTGATGGTCAGATTGCCCAGGGTGAGGTTGTTGGCGCTGCTCACCTCCAGGCTGTCTGCATCGATGTTGCCGGCGCTGATGCTGCCGCCGTCGGCCGTCAGCGATAGCGCGGACCCTTCGAAGTTACCGAAGGCGAGGTCGCCGCTGAACTGACGCAGCGCGAGATCAGTGCTTGCCAGGGTGGTGTCGCCGAGGCTGAGGCTGTCGCCGCTGAGATCGATGCTGCCGGCCGTCAACTGGCTGCCATCGAGCGCGATCGCGCCGCCGGCGCTCATGGCGATCTGTTCGGCGTTGATGCTGCTGCCGAGACTGCTGATGCTGGCTGCGCTGATATCGACGCTGTCGGCATCGACGCTGCCGAAGCTCGCGTTTCCCTCGGTCAACGCCAGAATCAGCGACTGCGTGTTCACGTCGCCGAGCGACATGCTGGTGTTGCTGTATTCGAAGCTCAGCGGGCCGTCATAGTCGATGTCACCGATGGCGATCAGCGTGCCGGCGGCGTCACCGGCCGTCAGCGCCAGACTCTCAGCGATCAGCAGGTCGCCGAGCGAGACACCGCCGGCGGCCGCGACCGTCAGCGCATCCACGGCGATGTTGCCGGCCGTGACGTTGCCATTGTCGGACATCAGCGATAGCAGTTCGCCCTCGAAATCGCCGTAGCTGAGATCGCCGAAGACTTCATGCAGCGAAAGGCGCGAGGTCGACAGACTGGCCTGCGACAGGTCCAGCTCGCCGCTCAGCGAAATGCTGCTCGCGGCGAGGGTGGTATTGCCGAGGTCGAGCCGGCTCTCGGCGGCCACCGTGGCGTCGCCGCTGACGCTGAGGCTGGCGCCATGACCATTGAGGTCGACGGTCGATCCGCTCAGCTCGAGTCCGTCCAGCGCGCTGTCGTCCGAGAACTGCATCGTCACCGCGCCGTCGGCCGCGATGTTCAGCGGCAGCAGCGAGATGTTCGAGCGTGCTGGCGCCGCACTGCCGCCGGACACCTGGATATTGGCGCCGGCGCCCAGCGGAGAGGACGGCAGGTACTCGATCGGAATCGAACCGTCGATCAGGCCGGCGCTGCTGATGCTGACATCGCCGCTGCTGGTGAAATTGCCGCCGAGATGGACGTTGCCGAGCGCATCGATGCTGACGGCACCCGCCGCGAGCGGGCCGTCCGTCACGATCTGCAGACTGGCGTCGCCAATGATCAGCGAAACCGGCTCCGCGAGCACGGTCGGGTCATTGGTTTCGACCAGACCGTTCTGGGCCGTCACCGACAGCGCGCCGGTGCTGGCACTGCCCGAGACTACGACCAGTGCGGCCTGACCGGCACCGCTGACCGAAATGTCGCCGGACGCGAAACTCAGTGGCGGACCGCCGGCCTCGTCGCCGACGGCGAAGCTGTTGAGGCCGCCGATCAGCAGCGTCTGGGTGTCGCCGATGCTCGGGGCGCCTTCGACCAGCGCCGCGAAGCTGGCGATGTCGGCGTAGTCGTTCGCGAGTTCGCCGAGTCCGCCGGCCACGGTGATGTCGCCCACGCTCCAGTGCTGGCCGCCGTCAAACTGGATATAGGCGTTGCCGCCGCTGGCCGAGACATCGCCCAGCATGCCGTCGCCATCACGCAGGCCCAGGTAGATGCCCGATATGGCGTGGCGCGCCGGACTTTCCCCGTCGGTTCCGCTGACGCTGCGCGTGACTTCGTAGTCCGCTCCGTCGATCGTGCGGGTTTCGCGCCAGCTGCCGCTGAGGCGTCCGAGTGTTGCGTCGGTGCTCGTTGTCCCGCCGACACGGAGTCCGTCGGCCTGCACCTGGGTCAAGGCGATGCCCTGGCCGCTCACCTGAAGATTGCCGCCGACGCTGACGGCGCCCGCAAAGTCGCTGTCTTCCAGTACGCCGTTCTCCAGTGTGGTGCCGGCGATCAGGACGCCAGCGCCTCCCCACTCGGTGCGACCCTCGAACAGTACCGGCGGCAGCAGCAGTGGTGATACCGGACTGCCGGCGAGGCCATCCTCGTCGAGCAGTCGCGTGGCGTCGCCGTCGACGGCATAGCCGCTGGCGAGAACCGAGAGATCACCGCCAATGCTGATGTCGTCAGTGGACGCCAGCGTGATGCCGGCGGTCGGGCCGTCGAGCATCAGATCGCCGGTCACGGAGATGCCGTCGCTGAGCGCGGTGAGGCGCACACCGACACCGGAGAACGTCGAATCCACCAGGATTTCGCCATCCTCGATTTCGCGTTGCCAGGCGCTGCCCTCGCTGCCGGCCGCGCGTGCGCTTGCATGGAAGTCGCCTTCGATGTCGACGCGTCCGCCGGATATTAGAACGCCCGCTTCGGGCCCCACCAGCGACACCTCGCCGAGGCCGACCCGAGAGGTGTCGCCACCGAAAACCTGAAGATAGGCCAGCCCGTAGTGTTCCTCGTCGCTGTAGCCGCCACCGGACTCCGAGTATTCGGCGGCCGCCGAGTCGATGGCGATGTCACCGGTCGTAACATCGCCGGTACTGTCGATGTACAACCCGCTGTCGCCGAAACCCGCGATCGAGGTCGTGCCCGCGATGGTCACGGCACTGCCTTCGATCTGTGCGGTCGCGCCACCTTCAAGGCTGTTGTACGAGTAGCCGTCGCCGATGAACTCATTGCTGACCGCTTCGGCGCTGAGCGTGAGGTTGCCGTTGACGGTCACCGCGTCCACCGCAGCCAGATAGACCTGCGCGCCGTCGGCATAGTAGCCGTCGTAGTCGCTGGCCGATTCGGTGACAGCCGCGCTGAACGCTGCATCCGGATTGTATCCACCACCGCCGTTGGGCCCGGCGTGAACCGAGATTGCGCCGGTGCTCAGGCTGCCTCCCGCGAAGGCGCCGAGGTAGGCGGGACCGCTGCCGTCGACGGTGATGTCGCCGGTCGTGATCGCCCCGTCGCTGGCATACAGGCTCAGTTCCGTACGACCGTAGTACTGGATCGTATCGTTGTCGCGGACACTCAAATCGCCGGTCGTCAGGTCTCCGGCCAAGGTGTCCATGTAGATCGAATCCTGCGCGGCGACATCGCCCGTGACGATGCCGCTGCCGGCATAGACGGTCGTGGTTCCATCAGTGGTGATGTCGCCGATGGTGGCGGTGGTCGCTGCGTTGAGGTAGATGCCGGTGTAGTCATTCGGCCCACCCAGCGAGCTGAGCGCCCCTGCGAGCACCGATCCGGTCTGCGAATACATGCCGATATCGGCGCTGCCGTATTCGGTGGCGCTGCTGGTGGCGCTGATCGATCCCGCCGTGATGTCGTTCAGCGCATACAGGGACACATAGGCATAGGCATAGGGCTGCTCGCTGTTCGTCGTCGCCGCGATATCGCCGCTTTCGATGCCCCCGTTCTGAGCGTACAGGGTGACGCCGGTTCCGGAGGCGATGTCGCCCACCTTGACGTCGCCGTTGACGGCCTGCAGGGACAGGCCGATTTCGCCACCGCTTCCGATGATCCGAATGTTTCCGGCGCTCAGATCGGTCCCGGCCAGGATCGAAGCACCGTCGGCGTCCAGTGTGCCGAACTGCACGCTGCCGTTCTCGGCATAGATCGAGACGCTGTGCGTCGGGCTGTAGATGTCGCCGCCCAGGATGCTGCCCGAAGCCAGCAGATCAATGCTGACGTAAGGGTCGGACGAAAATTCGCCGAGACTCAGATTGCCGACGCTGAGGTCCCCGCCCTGGGCATTGAGGTAGATGCCATCGCCGTAGTCGTATTCGCCGAGCGTGTCGAGGTTCGGCGCGACCGCGGCCATTACCGCGCCGGCGATACTGATGCCCTCGGCTTCGATGGCGACATCGTCATAGGCCGTGATCGAGCTCGCTGTGAATGCCTCCGCGCTGACCACGCCGACGGAACCCGCGCTGTCCACGGCACCGACGTCGATGCCGCCGTTCCGGGAATTGAGGTCAACCAGCCCGAACGGCAGAACCTCGGCGGACGGCTCGCCCTGTGCGCTGATATCGCCCGCCGTGATCGAATTGCCGGCGTACAGCGAAACGCCGGCGACGTTACCGTTGGGACCGTTGAGCGCGGCCGCTTCGACGTTCCCGGTGTCCAGGGCACCGCCGGCGTTGACCGAGACATAGGCGGACGAAACACCCGAGTCATCCGAATTCCCGGATCGGGCGGCGATGTCGCCCGCGATGATGTTGCCGCCCGCGTAGATATCGACCGACCCCGAGCTTGAACTCAGCGCGCCGACCTCGATGTTGCCGCCCGCAGCCAATTCGATGCCTGCTCCGCTGAGTTCGCCGAAGCCGCTGATCGAGCCGCTACTCTCGCCGGCATAGATCGAAATGCCGCCGTCCATCAGGAAGGCGTTGAGGGAACCATCAGCGACCTGGATGTCACCTGCGGCACCGCGATAGTAGATGCCGTCCACACTGCCAATGCCGATCAGCAGATTGCCGCCGCTGCCTTGTCCGTTGCGTCCGTCGAAGTGGCCGTCGGCGGTGGCGTAGAAGGAGATCAGGTCCTGCGCGACCAGGTCCACGTCGGCGCCCTGGACCAGCACGTCTTCGAGCAGTTCGTAGCAGTAGTCGAATTCGCAGCCCTGGCCGCCGCTGGCGCCAATGCTGATTTCGCTGGGATCGATCAGCAGTCGCCCGCCCGGGCCGATCTGCTGGCTGCCGCGAATCGTGATGCCGCGATGGCCGGACAGTTCGACCAGACCGCCGGACGCGCCGCCGCGCACGTCGACCCGCGCGGTGCCGGCGCTGTACAGATCGCCTTCGGCGATGCTGCGGATTTCGCCGCCATGGCCGGCGTCGCCACCGCGCGCCAGAGTGCGCGAGCCCGCTGCCAGCTCGATGTCACCATCGGCCAGCAGCTGAATGTTGCCGCCATTGCCGTTGCCCGCAGCCGAGGCGTCCAGGGTGCCGGATTGCGAAATGCCGCCGCCGCTGGCGGAGAGCATGATCGAACCGTCGGCGCCTGCCTCGATCGACTGCGCGCGAACCAGTCCCTCATTGTTGACCACGGTGCCCAACAGGCCCCGCGCCACGGCGGCGGTCATCAGCACGCTGCCGCCGTCGGCGGTGATACGACCGAGGTTGTCCACGCCGGCCAGCTCCGAGACCGTCGCCGCATCGACCGAAAAGCCGACCAGGCCGTCGCCGTTCAGATCCAGTGTCATCGCGCTGCCGGAGGCCAGCACCACTTCGCCGAGCCGTGCCTGGATCAGGCCGGTATTTCCAACATGGTCACCGGCCAGTACCACGAAACCGCCGTCGGCACTGTGAATCGAACCCGCATTGACCACCTCGCCGTCGCCGCCTTCGGTGAAGACGTAGCGGCCGGCCATGAAATCCGTGTCGGTGATGTTCATGGTGGTAGCCACCAGGCCGCCCACGTCCAGCTCTGCGCCCGGCGCGAACAGCACGCCGGACGGATTGACCAGAAACACGCGCCCGTTGGCCAGCAGGTGCCCGAAGATTTCAGAGGGCGCGCCGCCGAGCACGCGATTCAGCGCCACCGACGACGATGACGGCTGGTTGAAGACCACGTATTCCTCACCACCGATCGAGAAAGTCTGCCAGTTGATCACGGCCGAATGCGTGGATTGGTCGATCGTGGTGGTGTTGCCGTTGGGCGTGCTGATTTCGGCATGACCGCCGACCACCTGGCCGCCGCTCGGGCCGGCCATTGCCAGCGAGGGAACGGCCAGGCCGGCTGCGCCGAGCCAGGCGCCGCGCTGGCGCAGGGCGCGCGCGATCGGGGTCAGGGACAGACGCGGAAAATTGGCTGAATCCATGGCTCGGACCTCAGAAGCGATAGGAGACGACGCCGTAGAGGCGGCCGTCGTCGTGTCCGTCGCTGATCTCGTCGCGGCGGTCACCGAAGGGGAAAGCCAGATCCAGGCGCAGCCCGAAACCGGCCGGCAGGCTCAGGTCGCCGCCGATGCCGATACTGGCGATCGAGACATGCGAATCCGCGCCGTCCGGCGCGTCGACCACATAGACGCTGCCGGCATCGACAAACACGCGGCCGTCCAGCGTCACCGCGCCGAAGCCGAAGCGCTGGTTCAGGCCCAGCGTCGCCAGATAGCCTCGGTCGCCGCGCACCTCCGCTGCCGGGTAGCCGCGTACGCTATTGGGCCCGCCCAGCGAAAACTGTTCGGTGTCGACCAGCGGGTCCGGTGACCACACCGCGGCCACCCTCGTATATACGAAGATTTCCCGCCAAAGCGGACTCAGCTGTTGCAGGTCGACTTCGGCGCGCAGCTTCTGCTCGGTGCCCACGCTGTCCGGTGCGCTCAGGTCCTCGCGCGACTGCGAACCGAAATTGCTTGAAAGACTGCCACTGAGCTGGATCACGGAACGGTTCGCGAAGGCGCGGCTGTAGCTCGCGCCGAGGTCCAGCAAGGTGATGCGCGTGCCACGTTCCACCAGGCCGAACTGGTCGGTGTCGGCCACCGTTCGGCGCACCGCAGGCGACAGCACCAGACGCTCATTGCGCGTGATGATCAGCGGCCAGTTCAGCGCCACGCGACCATCGCGGTTGGTGCCTTCCACCAGGCCTTCAAACGGCCCGTCGCCCACTTCGAAGTCCGATTGCCCGTAGGAGGCGGCCAGACGTGGTCCGCGGAAGTTGAGTGGAACGGAATATTCGACAAAGCCGTAGCGCAGCAGTGCATCCTCGGACTGCAGGTAGAGCAGGCGCAGCTGATCTTCGGTGCGCGTCGGATTGTTGAGTTCCAGATTCACCGTGGCGCGGTATTCGCCGATGCTGTCGCGGCCGTGGTTGTCGAGGAAGACGCCGCCGCGAACCGGCGTTTCCTCGGCACGCAGCACGATGTCGCTGCTGCCGTAGGCCTGACCCGGTTCGACCACGGCGCGCGCGGACAGGCCCGGCAGTTCATTGAGTTGGCGCAGCCCCCGCTCCAGATCCTCGGTGCGATACAGCTCGCCGGGATGGACCTCGTCCAGATAGTGGCGCAGATGGGCTTCCTGATAGCGCGCGGTGCCTTCGGCGCGGACGCGGCCGACTCGGCCCTCGATGACTTCGAACACCACTTCGCCGCGATCGACACGCTGCGCCGGAATCGCCACCGTGGTCAGCGTGTAGCCTTGGCTGATGTAGTGCGCGGCTAAGCGGTCTGCCGCTTCGTAGAGATCGTAGAGCGTGACCGGCCGCCCAAGGTAGTCGGCGACCAGCGCGTCCAGTGTGGCGTCGTCATAGGCGGTGTTGCCTTCGAAGACGAAGCGTTCCACAGTGATTTCGCGGCCGCCGGCCGGAACCTCGGCACGGCTTTGCGGCGTTGGCGTGTCCACCGGGGCCGGCGGTAGCGGCTCGATCCGGGGCGCGGGCTTCAAGGTGTCGGTGACGCTGCCCGGCGTGGGGGGCGTCTGCTGCGCGAGGCTGATGACCGGTGAAAGCAGAATCAGCGCGGCGAGCACGCGGCTCGCTGCGAACGAATGTACTGACATTGTCTCGTTGTCTCCCCAGGCGCCGGACGCCGGCGCTTTACCTGCTTCGCACGCGACCGGCTGTCGGGACCATTCCCGCGTGCATCGGCAGTCACTCGCGATTCGCGAACCTCGTGGCGACAGATTGTGCGCGCCGTACCGGTCGAGGGAAATCCCTTGCTTGGGGGAGTCTGAGCCCGATTCCGGGCCGTTTCGTGACGCCGCTCTCGCTTTCGGGCGCCAACGAGACCGGGTACCATGTCCATCGATCAAAGGTGTTTGGGAGAGACCGCGAACCGGCCAAGGGCCGCCGCGGCGCCGAAGGCGCAAATCCGCCCGGAATCGCTCAGGCAAAAGGACCAGACACTTTCCGATCCGCGATGCACGGGGGATGTTGCGTCGCGGGCTGGTGATCGACTCTGGAGAGCGACCGAACAGGTCCACCGAAGGGGTAAGGTGACGCACTCGTCGCCTGAACTCTCAGGTTCCCGGACAGAGGGGCGGCGAGACATCGCTTGTTTTCGCCCACTGCTGTGCCCGACGGAACCTTCATGCTCAAGACCACCGCACTGCACGCCCAGCACCAGGCTCTCGGTGCCAAGCTCGTCGACTTCGCCGGCTGGGACATGCCGATTCACTACGGGTCCCAACTCGAAGAGCATCACGCCGTGCGCGCCGATGCCGGAATGTTCGATGTGGCCCACATGTCTGCCGTGGACCTGCACGGTCCACGCACCCGAGAATTTCTGCGTCAGCTGCTGGCCAATGACGTCGCCAAGCTGCAAACCGTCGGCAAGGCCCTGTACAGCTGCCTGCTGCGCGAGGACGGCGGCATTCTCGATGACCTGATCTGCTACTTCCTGGCCGAGGACCGCTTCCGCCTGGTTGTCAACGCCGGCACCACCGACAAGGATCTGGCCTGGATTCGCCGCCATGCCGCCGCGTTCGGCGTCGAGGTCCGGCATCGGCAGGACCTGGGCATACTGGCCGTGCAGGGCCCGAATGCGCGCGCCAAGGCGGATCTGCTGATGCCGGAAACCTTGCGGGCGTCCGTCGCCGAACTCAAGCCATTCCAGGCCGCCTGGGACGAAAGCTGGTTCGTGGCCCGCACCGGCTACACCGGCGAAGACGGCTACGAACTGATCCTGCCGCACGACTTGCTGGTCGAGGTCTGGGAAGCGCTGGCGGTGTCCGGCGTGCGTCCCTGCGGGCTCGGCGCGCGCGACACCCTGCGGCTCGAAGCCGGCATGAACCTCTACGGGCAGGACATGGACGAATCGGTGAACCCGCTGGAATGCGGTCTCGCCTGGACGGTCGCCTGGGAGCCGGCGGAGCGTGATTTCATCGGCCGCGCTGCGATCGAACCGCTGCGCGGCAAGGCGTCGCGCAAGCTGATCGGCGTCGTGCTGGAAGGGCGCGGCGTGTTGCGCGGGCACATGAAAGTGCGCTTCGGCAACGGCGCCAGCGGCGAACTCAGCTCCGGCGGCTTCGCGCCCAGCCTCAAGCTGTCGATCGGCCTGGCGCGCGTGCCGCGCGAAGCCGAGGGTGACTGCGAGGTCGAAATCCGCGGCCAGTGGCACCCGCTGCGTGTGGTCAAGCCGAACTTCGTGCGTCACGGGCAGTCGCAGCTTTGAGCGCCGGCGGCTTCGGCATGCAATTCGCAGGAGTCCCGCTGCGGCCAGGCGCCGGTGGTTCCAATGACCTGTTGCACCTGAACCCCAAATCGACATTCAAGAGGAGTTGGTGAGATGAGCAATATTCCAGAGGATCTGCGGTACGTCGCATCGCACGAGTGGGTCAAACCACTGGACGACGGCAGCGTGCTGATCGGCATTACCGACCACGCGCAGGAAGCGCTGGGTGACCTGGTATTCGTGGAACTGCCGGACGTCGGCCGCGTGCTGGCCGCCGAGGAAGCCTGCGGTGTGGTCGAATCGGTCAAGGCTGCGTCGGACGTTTACGCACCCCTGTCCGGCGAAGTGATCGAGATCAACGAAAACCTCGCCGACGCCCCGGAAATTCTCAATCAGGACCCGTACGGTGAAGGCTGGATGTACAAGCTCAAGCCCGACAACATCGATCAGGTCGACGATCTGCTGGATGCGGATGGCTACGAGCAGGTGCTGTCCGAGGACTAAACGCAATGGCTCGCGCAAAGCCGCCAAGACGCGACGTCGAGCGCTTGATGCCCGTGCACAAGAAGCGGGTACTAAGCTATCTGCGGTTGTCCGAAGTTCGGCTCGGCTTGTTGCTCAACTTCGGCGAGGCGGTTCTGAAGAACGGGACCGCGCGTTTGGTGAATGGTTTATCTGAATGGTTTTTCTTTGCGTCTCCGCGTCTTTGCGCGAGACATCAATCCGGTGACTGAAATCCGATGCCCTTCATTCCGCACACCCAGGACGACATCAAGAGCATGCTCGGCGCGATTGGCGCCAGCAGTCTGGATGCGCTGTTCGACGAGATTCCGGCGGAACTCAAGTCCGTAGGCCTGACGCAGGTGCCGCCGTCGCTGCCGGAAATGGCCGTCGCGCGCCTGATGCACGGCCGTGCCGCGATCGACGGCGCGCCGTTGAACTTTGTCGGTGCCGGTGCCTATGAGCACCACATTCCGGCCGCGGTGTGGGAGATCACGACGCGCGGCGAGTTCTATTCGGCGTACACCCCGTACCAGGCCGAGGCCAGCCAGGGCACGCTGCAGGTGCTCTACGAGTTCCAGTCGATGATGACTGCGCTGACCGGAATGGACGTATCGAATGCCTCGCTCTACGACGGCGCCTCCGCGCTGGGCGAAGGTCTGCTGATGGCGATGCGCGCCAATGGCAAGAGCCGCTCGGGACGCGTGCTGATGCCGGCCAGCGTGCACCCGTACTACCGGGAAACCGCGTACGCGATCACGCATGCACAGAACATCGAGCAGGTCCCCATCGGCTACCAGGCCGAGACGGGCGCGCTGGACCTGAGCGAGCTGACAGTTCACGAAGGGACCGACATCGCCGCCGTGGTCATCGCCCAGCCCAACTTCTTCGGCCAGTACGAAGATGTGGATGCGATCACCGACTGGGCACATGCCCAGGGTGCGCTCGTCGTCGCGGTGGTCAACCCCACCTCGCTGGCGCTGCTCAAGCCGCCCGGCGAGTGGGGCGAAGCCGGCGCCGACATCGTGGTCGGCGAAGGCCAGCCGCTGGGGGCGCCCCTGTCCTCCGGCGGGCCCTACTTCGGTTTCATGTGCAGCAAGCAGGCCTATGTGCGCCAGATGCCGGGGCGCATCGTCGGCCGCACCGTGGATCTGGACGGCAAGCCTGGCTTCACGCTGACCTTGCAGGCGCGCGAACAGCACATCCGCCGCTCCAAGGCCACGTCCAACATCTGCACCAATCAGGGTCTGCTGGTCACGGCCGCCACGATCTACATGGCGATCACCGGGCCCGAAGGTCTGGCCCGCACGGCCTCCGCCAGCACCGCCAATCTTCAGGCCCTGCGGCAGGCGCTGTGCGCGATCGACGGTGTCGAGGCGGTGTTCGCGCCAGCCGGCTTCCACGAATGCGTGATTCGCCTGAACCAGCCGGTGGCGCCGGTGCTGGAGAAGCTCGCGAACCTGGGCATTGTCGGCGGTTTCGACCTGAGCCGGCACTATCCGGAACTGGGCAACGCGCTGCTGATCTGCGCTACCGAAACCAAGACCCGCGAAGACATCCAGCAATACGCCGACGCGCTGTCGGGGATCATTCAATGAACGTCCGCATGGACCCCTGCATGGAGAACAGACGATGAGCACCGTGACGCTGCGAGGCAATGAAATTCAGGTGTTTGGCGAGATGCTGCCGGTGGGCAGCGACGCGCCCGGACTGCGGTTGGTCGGCCTCGATCTGGCCGACGTGACGCTGCATGACTTTGCCGGCAGGAAGAAGCTGCTGAACATCTTTCCGTCGATCGATACGCCGACCTGCGCGATGTCCGTGCGCAAGTTCAATGAGCGTGCGGCGGCGATCGACGGTGCTGCCGTGCTGTGCGTCTCCGCCGATCTACCGTTTGCGCAGAAGCGTTTCTGCGGCGCCGAAGGCATCGCCAATGTCACCATGCTGTCGCTGATGCGCGGCCGCCAGTTCGGCAAGGACTACGGTCTGCTGATCGAAACCGGGCCGATGGCCGGACTCACTGCGCGTGCGGTGATCGTGCTGGATGCCGACAACAGGATCGTCTACTCCGAACTGGTGCCGGAGCTCGGCAACGAGCCCGACTACGACGCCGCCCTGGCCGCCCTGGCCTGAGCCCGCAGCTTCCAAGAAAAACCCAATGAGCGAAAAGCTGATCTTCGAAGTCTCCCGTCCCGGTCGCGGCGCCTACGCGCAGCGACCGCAGGCCGCAGTCGACGTCTCCGGTATTCCCGAAGCACTGCGGCGCCGCCAGCCGCCCGCTTTGCCGGAGGTCTCCGAATTGCAGGCGGTGCGCCACTACACGCGCCTGTCTCAGCTCAACTTCAGCATCGACACCCATTTCTATCCGCTGGGTTCGTGCACGATGAAGTACAACCCGCGCGCCTGTAACACCCTGGCGATGCTGCCGGAGTTCCTGCACCGGCATCCGCTGGCGCCGGTCTCGCATTCGCAGGGTTTTCTGGGCTGCATGTACGATCTGCAGGAAATCCTCAAGGACGTGACCGGCATGGCCGGTGTGTCGTTGACGCCGATGGCCGGCGCCCAGGGCGAGTTCGCCGGGGTGGCGATGATCCGTGCCTATCACCGCTCACGCGGCGATACCGCGCGCAGCGAAATTCTGGTGCCGGACGCCGCGCACGGCACCAATCCGGCGACGGCGACGATGCTCGGGCTCAAGGTGCGCGAGATCCCGACCACCGATGATGGCGACGTGGACTTCGACGCGCTGACGGCCGCCGTGGGTCCGCAGACGGCCGGCATCATGCTGACCAATCCCTCGACGCTGGGCGTGTTCGAGCGCCGCATCAAGGAGATCGCCAGACTCGTGCACGAGGCCGGTGGCCTGCTGTACTACGACGGCGCCAACCTCAACGCGATCCTCGGCAAGGTGCGGCCCGGCGACATGGGCTTCGACGTGATTCACATGAACCTGCACAAGACCTTCTCCACGCCGCACGGCGGTGGCGGGCCGGGCGCCGGCGCGGTCGGTGTGTCCAAGCGTTTGCTGCCGTTCATGCCGATTCCTGTCGTCGGTCGTTGCGATGACGGGCGCTATCGCTGGCTCGACGAGAACGACCTGCCGCAGTCGATCGGCCGCCTGTCTGCGTTCATGGGCAATGCCGGGGTGCTGCTGCGTGCCTACATCTACGCGCGCCTGCTGGGGCGCGAGGGCATGCACCGCGTGGCGGAATTCGCGGCGCTCAACGCCAACTACATGCAGGCACGGCTGCGCGAGAAAGGCTTCGATCTGGCATTTCCGACGCGTCGCGCCTCGCACGAGTTCATCATCACGCTCAAGAAGCAGAAGCAGGCACTCGACCTCACCGCCACCGATGTCGCCAAGCGCCTGCTCGACTACGGATTCCACGCACCCACGATCTATTTCCCGCTGCTGGTTCCGGAATGCCTGCTGATCGAGCCGACCGAGAGCGAGGACAAGGAATCGCTGGACGCCTTCGTCGACGCCATGGTCGCGATCTGGGACGAGGCCAAGGCCGACATCACCAAGCTCAAGGGCGCGCCGTACACGATGCCGGTGCGGCGCCTGGACGACGTGCGTGCCGCACGCCAACTCGACCTGCGCTGGCAGCCGGCCGCCTGATCGGGCGAATCTTCAATTCACGCAGCGACGGCTGGTAGAGCTGGCGCCGATGACACAACGGACAGAAGAGGAAGGGGAAACGATGTCGGTACTGATCTGCGGCTCCGTCGCCTATGACACGATCATGGTCTATCCGGGCCATTTCAAGAACGAAATTCTCCCGGACAAGGTGCACATGCTCAACGTGTCGTTCCTCGTGCCGCAGATGCGCCGCGAGTTCGGCGGCTGCGCCGGCAACATCGCCTACAACCTGCAGCTGCTGGGGGGTGTGGGTACACCAGTCGCCACGGTCGGCGAGGATTTCGCCAACTACGCCGAGTGGATGGACAAGCACGGCGTGCCGCGTGAATTCGTCAAGGAAATGCCCGGCACGCTGACCGCGCACGGCCACGTCGTGACCGATCTCGACGACAACCAGATCTGGGCGTTCCATCCTGGCGCGATGTCCGATTCGCACGCGCAGAGCCTGCCGACCGAGGGCGTGAAGCTCGGCACGGTGTCGCCGGACGGGCGCGAAGGCATGTTGCTGCACGCTCAGCAGTTTGCCGATGCCGGTATCCCGTTTCTGTTCGATCCCGGTCAGGGCATGCCGCTGTTCGATTCCGAGGAGCTGACGCACTTCCTGGAACTGGCCAGCTACTGCGCCGTCAACGACTATGAAGCCGAGATGTTCATGTCGCGCACCGGGCTCAGCCTTGCGGAAATGGCGCAGCGTGTGGACACCTTGATCGTCACGCGTGGCGGCAAGGGCTCGATGATCCACAACAAGGGCAAGCTCATCGAAGTGCCGTGCGCCAAGGCCGAGTCTCTGGCCGATCCCACCGGCTGCGGTGATGCCTATCGCGCCGGGTTGCTGTACGGATTGCTCCACGACAAGGACTGGGAAACCACCGGCCGCATCGCCTCCTTGCTGGGCGCGATGAAGATCGAACGCCCCGGCACGCAGAACCATCGCTTCACGCCGGAAAGTTTCCGCGCGCGATTCAAGAAGGAATTCCGCTACGACCTGAGCTGAGTCGCCAGATCGTCAACAGCCCCCTACTGTAGGTCCGGCGCGCCCGGCGGGAGCAGTGACCGGTATGGCCGGTAGGTGCGCAGATGGCGCATGGCCGGATCGCGCGGATAGGCCCGGTCCGCGTAGAACGGCGCCGGCGCGGCCGCGCAAGCCGCCAGGCTGATTCGACGCTCGCGGCCCAGACCCGTCCATCATCCGGTCACCCAGCCGTAGCGGTCGATGGTTTCCAGCATCGGGTGCGCTCGGGTTCTGCGGCTCATGCAGGCTGTCATGGTGGGCCGCCATATCCAGACTAGACTGTGGCGCATCGCCGGAGTTCGGAGTGACCTTGTGACTAAAGTGATCAATCTCAAACAGGCCCGCAAGCGCAAGCAACGGACAGACAAGGCCGCACAGGCCACCGAAAACCGTGCTCGGTTCGGACGTACGCTGGCCCAGAAGCAGCTCGACGAGACGCGCCGCCAACAGAGCCAGGATGCTCTGGATGCACATCGACGCGAACGGAGCGAGACGCCGAAGTCCTAGGATTCCCGCTGCCGTTGGTTCAAGCCGTCGATGCCTGGTTGCCGCGGCGCCTACGTCAACGTGCCGCCAAACGCCGACGGCACCGCTACACTGGGGTCTCGACCATCAAGGGAGTACAAGGTGACAAGGACGGGACAAGGCTTGGCGACACTGGGACTGCTCCTGGGCTGCGCGTACGGCAGCGTCGCGTCGGCGGCCCAGATCATGGTCTGCGTCTACGAGGGCGTACCGGGGCCGTCCGACACCATCGAATGTGAAGCGGTCGGTGGCGAAAAGGCGGACCACAGTCTCGCCTCGCTCTATGAAGACGGCTGGAAGCTGGCCGAGTTGGAAGTGACGTCGAAGTTCGGCGGCGCCACGACGGTGATGTTCGTCGACAAGGACTGATCGCTGCGCTAGGGGCAACGTCGTCGCACCAGCTCCCGGGCTCCGATTCGTTCGGACAGCGACTGACCGTCGTCGGACAAGCGGAAGCGGTGCTCACCCAGCCAGGTTTGCCCCTCGCCCTTGAATTCGGCGATCAGGGCCAGGGTGTCGTCGGCTTCGACGGCGGCGGTCTGGACAGTGCCGCTGCTTTCATGGAACCGAACGCGCTCGGATTCGATGCGCAGTCGGCTGTCGTTGTCACCCGTGCCGCAGTCCTTAAGGTCGGTATTCCATTCACCGATGAAGCGTTCCGGAATTCGCATGTCCGGTGGTTCCGGCGACTTCGTGCAGCCAATGAGAATCAGCGCCAGGCCGCTCGCCAGCAAGACGTTCAGTGGAGTCCGGGTACGGGTTCGCATGGCTGCACGCTTGCGCCGGTCAGCCCGCGTCGGCCGGCAATGGCGGAGCTGGATCGGCCCATTCGATCAGGTCGCCGGAAACCGGAACGTCGCTGTCCGTGCTGGTATCGGCACTGATCGCCTTGATGCCGGGATAGGCGGAGAACACCGCTTCGGCGGTGGGGCTGCGAAGCCGGTTCTGACTGCACACGAAAAGCGGGTTCATGAGGATGTTGGTCCGGACCGATGGCATCGCCCGAGCTTTCGATCGGGTGGGCGACGCTTTCAGCCTGAAATCAGACCACAAGGCTCGTGAACGGCGGCTAAATTCCGAACAGCCGGTGCAGCATCGTCAGCTTGTCCTCGCGCACCTTGAGGTCGTCGTCGAGAATGCCGCCGGTGTTGTAACTGTTGGGGGTGTAGCACCAGTAGAAGGCGCTGCGCATGTCCTTGGAGATCAGGTAGTCCACCAGGGCGTCGTGCCACTGCCGGTCCTGGTCCCCGCTGGGACCGGTGCCGTAGAAGCCGCCGAATTCTCCAATGATGACCGGGTGCTGCTCTGAAAACTGGCCGAACAGGGTTTCCCAGTCCGCCGCGAGGTTGTCCGGAAAGTCCGGGTGATCGAAGGAGTCCTTGGGAAATTCGTACAGGGCATCCGGACCATAGGTATGCGGCGAGAGCACGAGCTTCTCGTCCGGAATGTCCAGCGGGCGGTAGGCCTGAGGTTGCAGATTCTCGCCAAGGTTCATCGGAATACTGCTGTCTTCCTCGCCGTCGAAATTGCCCTGTATGCCCTCCACGAAAATCAACAGCTGCGGGTTGGCGTCCAGCACGGCCGCGGCGGCGCGTTCGGCGGCGCGCTGCCAATCGGCCTCCTCGGAATAGCCGAAGGGATCGCCCGGGCCCCAACGGACGACGCCGTAGGGTTCGTTGTAGAGATCGATGCCGATGAAATGGACAAGGCCGGAATAGCGCTGCGCCACGAAGCGCAGGTCACGGATCCAGTCGTCTTCACTGTAGGCCTGGGCGTCGTGCGTTTCGGCCCACATGCCCTCGCCGTAAGCGCTGGGATCGTCCGAGTACCAGGTGAAGTACTGCGAGACGTTGCTGATGGAGTGGAAGTCCAGCACCACATACAAGTGCTGGCGGTCGGCTTCGGCCATCCACAGATCCATGATTTCCAGCGGGGTTTTTCCGATCAGCTCCGCATTGAGCGTGGGTTCGACGTGGGTCGGCAGATCCTCGCCGGCCTTGAGCGGCGAATACAGCGTCTTGGGTACGAAGGGCAGGCGCACGGCGTTGAAGCCCAAATCCTTGACCTGCTGAATCTGTTCCTTCCAGCCCATTTCCCAAAGGTATTCGGGAATCAGGATGTCGGCATTGAAACCGTACATGTTGATGCCGCGCAGCTGCACTTCCTCACCCGCAGGGTCGTAGAGCTTGGCGCCCTGCGCGTAGTAACCGATCGCGGGTGTTTCCCCGGCGCCGTCTGCATCGTCTTCGCCGCCCGAACCCGCTCCGCCACCGCCACAGGCGCCGAGCAACAACAAGGTGGTGAAGACGAACGGGTGCAGGATCGAAAATCGCATGAGGACAGACGCCATCGCGGTGGAGCATGGGCAGGTCGGACCCGCTCACGGAGCCCGAAGTCCCTCCATGCTAGGACGGTCTGCGTTGATTGCGATGATGATCCGACCAGCGGTGCGGACCTGTCGCGTCGGCGCAGGCTATCGCCATGTTGCCGGCGGCGTGGATCCGAGCGTGAACGGACACAGCGTGATCAGGGCCAGTCCAAAGAGCGGATTGAACGCGCCACAGGCAAATCGGCGAAGAACCGCCTACGCCGAACAGTTTCGAGAACGGGCTCGGGAACGCTTGGCCCTGCTCTAACCGCGTCGGCCCGCCCAGTCCCTTGCGAACTGTTGAGCGACACGCCCCGAGCGCGAGGCGCGCGCCAGCGCCCAGCGTAGTGCCGCTTTTTCGCCGTTCTCATCGAGAGCGTCCACGCCCAGGTGCGCGAGGTGCAGGTGTACGGCGTCCAGATACTGCTGCTGCGAGAACGGCTGGAAGCTCAGCCACAGGCCAAAACGCTCCGACAGCGAAATCTTTTCCTCGCTGGATTCGCCCGGGTGCAGCTCGTCGCCGTGCCAGCGGTATTCGTCGTTCTCGCTCTGGAACTCCGGCATCAGATGGCGCCGGTTGGAGGTGGCGTAGATCAGCACATTGTCCGGCGGCTCTTCGATGCCGCCGTCCAGCGCGGTCTTGAGCGCGGTCAGCGCCGGGTCGTTGGCCTGAACCGAAAAGTCGTCCACATAGAGCACGAACCGTTCGGAACGCCCGCGCAGCGGGGCGACGATATCCGGCAGGTCGGTGAGCTGATGTGCGGGCACTTCGATCAGGCGCAGGCCCTGCCCGCCGAATTCATTGAGCAGGGCCTTGACCATCGACGACTTGCCGGTGCCGCGCGAGCCGGTCAGCAGCGCGTGATTGGCCGGGCGGCCCTCCACGAACTGACGTGTGTTTTGCACCAGAATCGCTTTCTGCCGATCGATGCCCAGCAGCTGATCGAGCCGTACCGGCTGCGGAAACTCGATCGGCTGCAGGGTGCCGTTGCGCCAGCGGTAGGCAAGCGTGAGGTCTGGTTCCATGCGCTGGCCCGGCCCTCAGAGCGCAGTAGAAATATTCATAAGCTCTCAGCCGATCTTCTTGTGGCGCTGACGGCGGTTCACGCCGGGCTCCGAACCATGACGACGGCGGAAGTCCGCTTCGTAGTCCTGGTAGTTGCCTTCGTGGAACACGATCTCGCCGGAATCCTCGAAGGCGAGGATGTGCGTGGCGATACGGTCCAGGAACCAGCGGTCATGCGAGATCACCATGGCGGAGCCGGGGAAGTTGAGCAGCGCGTCTTCGAGCGCACGCAAGGTTTCCACGTCCAGATCGTTGGTCGGCTCGTCCAGCAGCAGCACGTTGCCGCCGGCCAGCAGCAGCTTGGCCAGATGGGCGCGGTTGCGTTCGCCGCCGGAGAGGTCCTGCAGGCGCTTCTGCTGGTCCGCGCCCTTGAAGTTGAAGCGGCCGATGTAGGCGCGTGAGGGCATTTCCCAGTTGTTGACGCGCAGGATGTCCTGTCCGCCGCTGAGTTCTTCCCAGACAGTCTTCTTGTCGTCGAGATTTTCGCGGCTCTGGTTGACGTAGGCGATCTGCACGGTTTCGCCGATCGTGATGCTGCCGCCGTCGGGCTGTTCCTCGCCGGTGAGCATGCGGAACAGCGTGGTCTTGCCACGGCCGTTGGCGCCGATGATGCCGACGATACCGCCGCGCGGCACGCTGAAGCTGAGCCCTTCGTAGAGGACGCGATCGCCGTAGGTCTTCTTGAGATCGGTGGCGTCGATCACCACGTCGCCCAGACGCGGGCCCGGCGGAATGTAGATTTCGCTGGTCTCGGCACGCTTCTGGTAATCCTGTGAGGACATTTCCTCGAAAGCCTTGAGGCGGGCCTTGGACTTGGACTGGCGGCCCTTGGGGTTCTGGCGTACCCATTCGAGTTCTTCGGCCATCGCCTTCTGGCGCGCCGATTCGGTCTTCTCTTCCTGCGCCAGACGCTTTTCCTTCTGCTCCAGCCAGGTCGAATAGTTGCCTTGGTAGGGAATGCCGTGGCCGCGGTCCAGTTCCAGGATCCAGCCGGCGACGTTGTCGAGAAAGTAGCGGTCATGCGTGACCGCGACGATGGTGCCGGGGAAGTCATTGAGGAACTTCTCCAGCCAGGCCACCGATTCGGCGTCGAGATGGTTGGTCGGCTCGTCCAGCAGCAGCATGTCGGGCTTGGACAGCAGCAGTCGGCACAGGGCGACGCGGCGCCGCTCACCGCCGGACAGCGATTCGATCTTCGAATCCCAGGGCGGCAGGTTCAGCGCCTCGGCGGACTTGTCGAGCGTGACGTCCAGCTCCCAGCCGTTCGCGGCGTCGATGATTTCCTGCAGTTCGGCTTGCTCAGCCAGCAGCGCATCGAAGTCCGCGTCCGGGTCCTCGAAGCCCTTGGTGACTTCGTTGAAGCGTTCCAGTGCGGTGCCCAGCTCTCCGAGGCCGTCCATCACGTTGCCGCGCACGTCCTTTTCGGGATCCAGCTGCGGCTCCTGCGGCAGATAGCCGACCTTGAGGCCGGGCATGGGCCGCGCCTCGCCGTGGAAGTCCTTGTCGATGCCGCCCATGATCTTGAGCAGCGTGGACTTGCCGGCGCCGTTGTAGCCGAGGACGCCGATCTTGGCGCCGGGGAAGAAGGACAGCGAGATGTCGCGCAGGATTTCCTTCTTGGGCGGGACGACCTTGCCGACCCGGTTCATCGTGTAGACGTACTGAGCCATCTGATATGTCTGCTGTGGCGTGCGGGGGAACACGCAATTATCGCGGTCGCGGGGTGCGCTGTCACGGCGCACCTCCGAAAAAGCGGGATATTGGCTTGTTTGGCCAGGGTTGCCGTGTCGCATCACCCTATAATCGCCAACTGTTCCAGTGGATTGAATCATGTCGATCACGATCGAGGATGTGCGGGCGGCGGCGCAGCGAATTTCCGGGCAGGTGATGCGCACGCCGATGCGGCCGTCCCGCGTGCTTTCGAAAATCACCGGCGCCGATGTCTGGCTCAAGTTCGAGAACTTTCAATTCACCGCTTCGTTCAAGGAGCGCGGTGCGCTCAACAAGCTCGCCAGTCTCAGCGAGGACGAGCGCGCGCAGGGCGTGGTCTGCATGTCGGCTGGCAATCACGCGCAGGCGGTGGCCTTTCACGCGACGCGGCTGGGCATCAAAAGCCTGATCGTGATGCCACGCAACACGCCGTTCACCAAGGTGCGCAACACGCGGGAGCTGGGCGGCGAAGTTTTGCTGGAAGGCGAAACACTGGCGGATTCCTGGACCTATCTGGAACGCGAGTTGCTGCCGCGCGGTTACACCCTGGTGCATCCCTACGACGATCCTCTGGTGATGGCCGGGCAGGGCACGATCGCCCTCGAAATGCTCGACGAGCAGCCAGATCTGGACGCGATGCTGATTCCGATCGGCGGCGGTGGCCTGTTCGCCGGCAATGCGGTCGCGGCACATGGCGTGAACCCGAAGATCGAAATGTATGGCGTGGAGTCGGCAGGATATTGCTCGGCCTATGCCGCGCTGCAAGGCGATGCCTCGCTGGCGCGCGGCGGCCCGACGATCGCCGAAGGCATTGCCGTGAAGAACGTGGGTGCGATGACGCTGCCCTTGATCCGCGACCATGCCGCCGATCTGCTGCGCGTGGAGGAAGCCGCGATCGAACGGGCCGTGGGCATGCTGGCCAATGTCGAGAAGGTCGTGGTCGAGGGCGCCGGCGCCAGCGGGCTGGCGGCCCTGCTGTCCGATCCGGCGCGCTTCGCCGGACGGCGCCTCGGCTTGATCCTGTGCGGCGGCAACATCGATCCGCGCCTGTTGGCCTCGGTGCTGATGCGTCAGTTGGTGCACGAATCGAGGCTGGTGTCACTGTCGATCGAGATCGAGGACAGTCCCGGCTTTCTGGCGCGTGTCGCGGGCTGTGTCGGCGCCGCCGGCGGCAATATCGTGCAGGTGCATCATGAGCGGCTGGCTACCGGCCACGGCGCCAAGCTGACGGTGCTGGAGATGTTGATCGAGGCACAGGACGGTGCGCACGCGGAACAGGTGATTCGCGATCTGGGCGAGGGCGGCTTCGTGGTGCGTCGCGTGCACGGCGAACACATCGAATTCGAGTAGCGCGGTCAACCGATCGGTCGCTGCGCGGTTTACGAAACACGTGCTTACAGATCGGCCGATGCGGAGGCGCCGCATGCGTGCTTCACTCTCAGTTATGAATGTTCTGATCAACCGTCGGTCCGGCTGGGCCCCGCCGATGTTCGTGCTGCTGTTCACCTGCGCCGGTTTTGCTGCGCACGCGCAGGCCCCTGCCGATCCGCTCGCACCGCTCAAGCGCCTGGCCGAGATCGCGGCGGATGTGGACGATTACACGCTGCACATGGACCGCGATCAGCGCCATGACGATCCATCGGACGACATGGAGCCGGCTACCGTGCTGGTCAAGCATCGCCGCGAACCTGCTTGCGTCTACATGCGTTGGATCGAGAAGCCGCACAAGGGCCGCGAAATGCTCTACTGCAGCGACAAGTACGACGGCAAGATCCAGGTTCACGAAGGGGGATTCCTGGGCATGGTCACCATCACCATGGACCCGAAGAAGGAATCTTCGGCGCGCGGCCTGGGTTTCCGCTCGCCGGACGAGATCGGTCTGTTCGGTTTGTCGCGGATGGTCGACGATGTACGCGAACGCGGCTTGAGCCCGCAGACCTCGGTTCGGACCATCAACGAAGCCGAAGCTACCTGCCTGCGTTTCGACGGGGGCGCCGAGGTGCCGCGCCGTTTTGAAGTGGGTGCGCGCGAGCTGTGCGTCGATACGGAAAGCGGACTGCCGGTCGGGCTGCGCTTGTGGTCGCCGGACGGTACGCTGATGGAAGACTCGCGCTTCTCGATGATCATGCTCGACGCAGGTCTGACGGACCTGGACTTCGACAAATCGAATCCCGACTACGACTTTTGATCGCTTTTCGGCGGGTTCCCGTATGCTCATGGCGTCGGTGCGACCTTCGATGCGCCGAACCGGGCCGTTTGTCTGCATGACAGCCGTCCGGTGAGTTTCCGGGCCTACAGTCAGAATTTCCGAATTCCTTGAGGCTCTGCCGGTCACGCAGGACTCGCGCGTACAGATATCGGCCCGTAAGAGGCGATGCGCGCCCGCAAATAGAACGAACGCGTGTTTTCGGCGCTGTCCAGGGGGGCGGCGGCGAGCTTCGTTTTTTTGGTCAGGAGCTTTGTTGCGATGTCAGGGGATCGAGCGTCGCCGCCGGCGGATCTTGGCGGCAAGGCGTTTTACATGTTCGTGGGAAACTGGGTTGCCTTGGCGGCGCTGATCCCCATGGTGATTGCTGGTCTGATGCTCAGCTTCCTGTTCATCGACCGCGCCGAGCAGGACGACGTGGCCGATCTGCAACGCATCGTCGGCGGTGTCGCGCGGGAAGTGGATGCCTATCTCGACTCCAATATCGCCATCGCCAGTTCGGTGGCCGAGGCGGTGCGTCTCTATTCCGGGCCGAATCCGGGTGTGAGCCGGTCTTTGCCTGAGCTGATCGTCAGTCAGCGCGAAACGGTGCTGAGCATGGCGATCACGGACGCAGAGGGCGCAATCGTTGGCGCATCGCCGGACGGCGCAAGGCCTTCGTCCGATCTTCCGGAACTGTCAAAGCAGTCGCCGGCACGATTTTCGACGCTGCGCCAGCCGGCTGGCGGCGATGCGCAACTCGCCGTCGCGGTGCCGATTCGCGACGCGGCGAACGTCTATTCGGGGGCGGTCTATCTGGAATTCTCGCTGGCACCCTTGATTGCTCTGGGGCGAGAAATTGGTGGTCAGGACATGGACCTTCGGTTGCTGGATGCCGCCGGCCACGAGGTGGCTCTGAGCGCGCATGTCGCGACACGCGCGGTGCCCGAATCCGTGTTGCTGGCCGATCGTACGGTGTCCAATGGCTTCGTCGTCTCCGGTCGGCGCTACGTGCAGACCGTGGAGCTGCGTGAATGGGGTGAATACGCGGTGGCGGCTTGCCTGTTGTTGCTGGCGTCCATGGTGTCCTGGCTGGTGGCGCAGGCGGTGGCGCATCGAGTCACCAAACCGCTCGCGGGCTTGGCGCGTGATCTCGCGGACCTGAATCTGGAAGGTGGCCAGCACCAGCTCAATGTACCGGACGACGCCCCGCGGGAAATCCGCACATTGTTCGGCGAATTCAATGCCTTGCTGCGGCGCCTTGACCTGTCCTATGGGCAGCTGCGTGAATCGCTGGAAGAAGCCAACCTTTTGCGCCGCCGCATGGAGCATGTGATCGACGAGCGCGACGCGATCATCAGCAAGCGCACCGCGGATCTGCAAAGCCGTACCTCGCAGCTGGAGCGGGCCAATTCGGCATTGCAGCGCGTGGCCACGGAAGACGCGTTGACCGGGGTTGCCAATCGTCGCGCGTTCGACGAGTTTCTGGCGCTGGTATGGCGCCTGTCCTTGCGCGAGCACGTGCCGGTATCGCTGATCCTGATCGATATCGACTGCTTCAAGTCGTACAACGATCATCTGGGACATCAGGCCGGCGATGACTGTCTGCGTCAGGTCGCGCATGCCATGCGCAGTCTGGCCAAGCGCCCGCTCGATCTGGTGGCGCGCTACGGCGGGGAAGAGTTCGCGATTGTGCTCGGCCGTACCGATCTGGCCGACGCGGCGGATATCGCGCAGATGGTGAGGCGGGCGGTCGAATCCATGCGAATCGACCATGCGGCCGGCGGCATCAACGGTATCGTCACGGTCAGCCTCGGCGTGGCCTCGATGTTGCCGGACGAGACGACGGAGGCCGAAGATCTGATCGCGATGGCGGATAACAATCTATATGCCGCCAAGAATCGTGGCCGTAATCGCGTCGAGTTCGAGTTCCCGACCGCTCCGGAGTCGTAGCTCGCGGATCAGCCCGGCCCGATGCGGCGACCGCGCCGGGAGGTTGCGGTTGGCTCCTCAGGGTCGCGCGTTTTCGGCCGGTAGGGGCACAGGTCCTCGATTGGGCAGCGCCAGCATTCCGGCACGCGGGCCTTGCAAACGTAGCGGCCGTGCAGGATCAGCCAGTGGTGCGCATCGCGCAGATATTCCCTGGGGGTGACCCGCATCAGCCGATCCTCGACCTCGCGCACGGTTTTTCCAGGCGCCAGCTTGATGCGATTGGCCAAGCGAAAGATATGCGTATCCACGGCGATCGTATGTTCGCCGTAAGCGGTGTTCAGCACCACATTGGCGGTCTTGCGGCCGACGCCGGGCAAGGCTTCCAGGGCCTCGCGTGAGCGCGGCACTTCGCCATCATATTGGTCCACCAGGATTCGACATAGCGCCATGACGTTCTTGGCCTTGGCGTTGAACAGGCCGATGGTCTTGATGTGTTCGCGCAAACCCTCCAATCCCAGATCCAGGATCGCCTGCGGTGTATTCGCGACCGGGTAAAGACGCGCCGTGGCTTTGTTGACGGACACGTCCGTGGCCTGAGCCGACAACACGACTGCCACCAGCAGCTCGAATGGCGTGGTGTAGAGCAGCTCCGTGGTCGGGGCCGGATTGTTTTGCTTGAGGCGCGCGAAAATCTCGCGGCGGGTCTGGGCGTTCAAGCGTGGCGGGTTCTAAGCGGGTGTCCGCGCATTATGAACCGTGCGGTCCTGCGGGTATTCCAACGAGCAAGGGCCGCGATTCGCGGCCCTTGCTCCTCGCCAGCGGTGCCGCGTTTAGCGCGAAACCACCAGTTCGAATCCTTCGGCGTTCATGCAGTCCTTGTAGTCCTGGAACTCTGCCGAATAGACGTTGCCGGAACCAGTGAATCCGGAGGTGTCTTCACAGGAGGCGTTCTTGACGAAGAACGCGGTCTGTCGCACCGGTTGTCTGGCCGCCCAGGAGTAGGTCGGCGCAGCCGCGGTCTGCGCTGTGGAGGCGACCGGCTGTGAAGTCGAGGCGCAGGCCATCAGTAATGCCGCCGGGGCCAAGGCCAGTAGCAGGTTCTTTTTCATATCGGTCTCCTCCATGTCATGTTGGTGTCACAAAACTACGATAGGGATAAATATCCAGGACGTCAACTTTTTTCTTAGGATGATTGATCCTATAAATCCGACACGGAAACTGCGTGGGAATTCGATCCTTCGGGGAAGGGCGGCGAAGGCGGGCCGGCGGTTACTTGCCGAATTTGTGGCGCAGCGTGTACCAGCTCGGGTACGGGATCTGGCGTGGTTCTTCTTTTTGTGTCCAGAAACGCACGACGCGACCGTCCGACAGATGCAGCGCCTTGGCCACGTCCTTGTTGGACAGATTTTTCTTGTCCATCCATTGGCGCAGCTCTTTGGCGGTCGGCGGGTATTTCTTCATCGGGCGGTGCCGGTGGTGGGACCGTGAATCCTATGTGACTGTCCCCGCGCTGCGCCAGCGCGCGGCCAGCGGGAATCAGGGTTTGCCGGCGCGGGCACGGACTCTTGCGAGCAGATCGTCCATCGTCGCCGCGTCGCGCAACGGCGAGGTTCGCGCTCGCCGTTTCGATTCGCGCTCATCGCTCTGGCGTTGCAGGCGGGCTGTGCGTAACTCGAAGCGCTGCCGCGAGCGCGTTGCGCGCTCACGTCCCAGGTACGGGTCGATCTGACGCGGCACCCACTCGATGCAGTCGACCGGGCACGGCGGCAGGCATAGCTCGCAGCCGGTGCACTCGGCTTCGACTACGGTGTGCATCAGCTTGGGCGCGCCGACGATCGCATCCACCGGGCAGGCCTGGATGCATTTGTAGCAGCCGATGCAGCGCGCTTCGTCGATCAGCGCCACGAACGGCTGCGTCTCCGGCTCACCGTAAGCCGGGTCCAGCGGCAGCGCCGGCTGGCCGGTGATTGCCGCGAGTTCCGCGATCGTCTCGCCGCCGCCCGGTGGACACTGATTGATGCGAGCCTCGCCGCTGGCGATCGCCTCCGCATACGGGCGGCAGCCGTCGTAACCGCAGCGCGTGCATTGCGTCTGCGGCAGCCGTGCATCGATGGAGTCGGCAAGACTCACGCGAAATCCGGGAGGTTTACTTGACGCGCATGCCGGGCTCGGCGCCCGAGTCCGGCGACAGAATGAACGGCTTGCCGTCACCGAAGGAGGCGGCGAGCACCATGCCTTCGGACAGGCCGAAACGCATCTTGCGTGGTGCCAGATTGGCCACCACCACGGTCAATCGCCCGACCAGCGATTCCGGTGCGTACTGCGATTTGATGCCGGCGAAGACCTGGCGTTTGCCGAGTTCGCCCACGTCCAGCGTCAGCTTGAGCAGTTTGTCCGCGCCTTCCACCGCCTCGGCGGCGTCGATGCGCGCGATGCGCAGATCCACCTTGGTGAAATCATTGATGCCGATTTCCTCGGACTGCGGCCGTGCCGCGGACGCGGCCGGCGCGGCCGTGGTGGTGGCGAGGTCTTCCCGGGATGCGTCGACCATGGATTTGATCCTGTCGGTTTCGATACGGGTGATCAGTGGCTGGTACGGGCGAATCTCGTGATCGAGCACGGGCGTGGCCGCGTCGGTCCATTGCAGCGCGGGAATCGCCAGAAAGGCTTCGGCTTCGCTGGCGAGTTTCGGCAGCACCGGTTTGAGATACAGCGTCAGTAGCCGGAACACGTTGAGGAACGTGGTGCACACCCGATGGAGCTCGGCTTCGCGCGCTGGATCCTTGGCGATCACCCACGGGGCGTTCTGCTGGATCACTTCATTGGCCTGGTCGGCCAGCGCCATGATGCGCCGTACCGCGGCCGCGAAGTCGCGGGTTTCGTAGGCCCCGGCGATCGTCTCGGCTTCGGCCGCGAATCGGTCGAGCAAGGCCGGATCATGCACGGCCTCCGCCAGATGTCCGCCGAACCGCTTGCTGATGAAGCCGGCGCAGCGGCTGGCGATATTGACGTACTTGCCGACCAGATCACTGTTGATGCGGGCGACGAAGTCGTCGAGATTGAGGTCGAGATCGACCACGCCGTCCGACAGCTTGGCGGCGTAGTAGTAGCGCAGGCATTCCGGATTCAGATGCTGCAGGTAGGTTTCGGCGCGGATGAAGGTGCCGCGACTCTTGCTCATCTTGGCACCGTCCACCGTCAGATAGCCGTTGACGGACAGTCCGGTCGGCAAGCGCAGCCCGGCGCCCTTGAGCATGGCCGGCCAGAACAGCCCGTGGAAATTGACGATGTCCTTGCCGATGAAGTGCCACATCTCCCAATCGGAACCGATGGCGATGTAGTCGTCGACGTTGCGGCCCTGGGCGGCACACCAATTCTGCAGGCTGGCGAAGTAGCCGACCGGCGCGTCCAGCCAGACATAGAAGTATTTGCCCGGTGCGTCCGGAATCTCGAAACCGAAGTAAGGCGCGTCGCGTGAGATATCCCAGTCGCGCAGGCCGGCCGTGGTCCATTCGCGCAGCTTGGCGCGCACTGCGCTCTGCAACGTCGATTCCGCCAGCCACTGCTCCACGGCGGCTTGCAGTGCTTCAAGCCGGAAGAAGTAATGATCCGAGGCGCGTGTTTCCGGTACGGCGCCGGACACTACCGAACGTGGATTTTTCAGCTCGGTTGGTGCGTAAGTGGCACCGCAGTTTTCGCAGTTGTCGCCGTACTGGTCGGCGGTGCCGCAACGCGGGCATTCGCCTTTGATGTAACGGTCCGGCAGAAACATCTGCTTGATCGGGTCGTAGGCCTGCTCGACCGAGCGCGTGGCGATGTGGCCGGCCTCGCGCAGTGCCCGATAGATACGCTGCGCCAGTTCGCGATTTTCGTCCGAGTGCGTCGTGTAATAGTTGTCGAAACTGATGTTGAAGCCGGCGAAGTCGCGCTCGTGCATGTCACGGATTCGCGCGATGAAGGCCTCGGGCGTTTCGCCGGCCTTTTCCGCCGCCAGCATGATCGGCGTGCCGTGCGCATCGTCGGCGCAGACGTAGGTGACTTCATGGCCACGCAGACGCTGGAATCGAACCCAGATGTCGGCCTGGATGTAGCCCACCAAATGACCGAGGTGAATCGGTCCGTTGGCGTAGGGCAGGGCGTTGGTGACGAAGATCTTGCGCGGCATGGCCGGCTTCGGGGACAGTCAAAGGGGCGTGGATTATCGCATGTAGACAGTTCAGGCCGCGTTCACGTTTCGCGCCCTAGCGTCGGCCCACCACCCAAGGGTGCCCGCTGCGGCATCACGGAGCTACGATGAACCGTCAACCACCCCGTCGACTGTCACGATACGGCGCCGTGCTGGCTGCCTGTGTGCTGACACTGGCGGCAGCACCGGTCCTGGCCGATTCCAAGTGGTACACCAGCAAGGGTCACGACGAGCATCGCGGCCACAATGATCGCCACGGTCATGAAGATCGGCATGGTCACGATAATCGTCACGAGCACAATGACCGTTACGCGCAGCACGAGCGTGATGTCCGCGTGATCTATCGGCAGCCGTACGCAGCGCACCGGCCCGCCGGCTACCGGTATGTCTACTATCCACGTTACGAAACCTATTACGCGCCGGACCGCAACCTCTGGTACTGGCCGCAAGGCCACAGCTGGCACAGCGCAAGCCGTGCGCCCTCGTTCCTGGGTAGTCGCATCGATGTCGGCGGCGTCACGATCCTTCTGGATAGCGGACGGCCTTACGAGCGCCACGAGCGGATCCGCCGCGAATACGCATACGGCTACTGAAGCGCGCCGACGTTCAGTTGAGCCGTACGATCGAGGCGTTGAGTAGCGTCGCGAACGAAACCCAGGCGAGATATGGCAGCATCAGCCAGCCTGCGATCCGGTCGTGCGCGAAGAAGCGACGCGTGCTCAGCAGGATCGCCAGCCATAGCAGCAGAATTTCGCACAAGGCCCATTCAGGCCGGCGCAGTCCGAAGAACAGGACAGACCAGAGGCCGTTCAGCGCGAGCTGCGCAGCGAACAGGCTCAAGGCCCCCGAAGCGGGTGTCCAGCCACCGTTTCGCAGAACCCGCCACGCGGCCACCGCCATCATCAGGTAGAGCGCGGTCCAGGCCGGACCGAACACCCAATCGGGTGGATTGAAGACCGGCTTCTCAAGAGCACGATACCAGGTGTCGACACTGCTCGCGGTGGCGAGCCCGCCAATTGCGGCGACGCCGAAAACCAGCAGGAGGGTGCCAAGCAGGCTGAGGATTGCGCTTCGGTTCATGGTGAGCGGCCGGTTTCTGGATTCGCCATGGTAGGGGGTGCTTGATCGCCGCCGTGTGGAATGTCAGTATCGCTGAATATCTGTCGTACTGCGTATTATCATTGACCGGAAAACCTCCAATTTCCGAATCGGCAACGGGTGCTCTAGGCCTGCCATCCGAGTTCGAAGACTACCTTGCGTTCAGCCTGATCAAGACGACCTTGTTTCTGATCGATCGCCTCAGTCAGGTCACCGCTCCGGACGGCCTCACTCCGCGTCACTTCGGGCTGCTCCGGCTTTTGCACAGCCGGGGTCCGATGCGCCAGACGGATATCGCCGAGTTGCTGCGTGGTGACAGAACCACCGTCATGCAGTTCATCGATCATCTCGAACGTCTCGACATGGTCGTGCGCGAGCGCGATCCGGACGACCGGCGCGCCAATGCCGTGACGCTGACGGCCAAGGGCCGAAACTATCTCGAAGTCAATATGCCGCGAATGGCCTTGGCCGAGGACGAGTTTCTGGAACCGCTCAGCCCTTCAGAGCGCAAACGTCTCAAGTCTCTTGTGAAGAAGCTGTTGGTCACGCACTGGTAACAGGCATCGGCTGACAAAAGGAAACGTCTACATGAACCATCTTCAGCGCGATAGCGCGCCCTTCTCGAAGTCCTGCAAGGCACGTGGCCTGGTCCTGATCGGCGCCATGCTCTTGTGCAGCGGGGCCGCACGGGCCGCCGAGTCGGCCCTGACCCTCGAACAGGCGATTCACGATGCGGTGGCGCGTGCGCCATCCTCGCTCGCCGCCAGCGCCGCGGTGAGCACCGCGGACGCCGAGGCGCGACAGGCCGACGGCAGTCTCCGGCCGCAGGTTGATCTGGCGGCGTCACAGACTCGCGCGACCAGCAATCTGGCGGCGCAGGGCCTCATGCTTCCAGGCCTCGATCCCCTCATCGGCCCGTTTTCCACCTTCGACGCACGGGTCGAGCTGTCGCAGGTGATCTTCGACTGGAGTCGCGTGCTGCAGAGCCGCAGCGCACGCCTGGCGGTCGACGTCGCCAAGGCGCAGGCGGCGCTGGCGCGTGAGCAGGCGGCGTCGCGTGCGGCGATCGCCTATATCAATGTGCTGGGTTCGGAACAGGGGCTCGAAGCGGGCAAGGCCAACCTCGCGCTGTCCGAGGATCTTTACAGGCTGGCGGTTGATCAGCGCGATGCCGGCGTGGCCTCCGGAATCGATGTGGCGCGTGCCGAAACTGCTGTTTCGCAGAACCGCTTTCGTGTGTCCGAGGCGGATACCGCCTTGCAGACGGCGCGCCTGAATTTGCGCCGCGCGATTGCGTTGCCGAGCGACCAGCCCATGAACCTGACGGGTCGTCTGCAACGCCAGCAAGTCATGGTGCCGGAGCCCGAACAGGCGCTTTCGGTGGCGCGACGCACGCGGCCCGATCTGTTGGTGATCGCGGCGCAGCTCGATCAGCTCGATCAGGTCCTGGCCGCGGCCAAGAGCGAACGTCTGCCCAAACTCGTGGCATACGCCGACTACGGCTATTCCGGCAGTACCCCGGTACAGAACGAGGAACGCACCTATCGCTACGGCGCCAGCGTCGAGGTGCCGATTTTCACGGGCGGAACGATCGGTGCCGCCACCGATGCCGCCCTGAGTCGCATCACCGAAGCACGCCTGCGTGCGGACGATCTCAATGCCCAGGTCGAGGAGGACGTGCTCACGGCATTGGTGCAGGTACGCAATCGTGCCGAGCAGGTCGACGCCGCGGCGTCGACCCGTTCCCTGGCGGAACGTGAACTGACGCTGGCGCGAGATCGCTTCAGCCAGGGCGTGGCGGACAACATCGAAGTGGTGTCCGCGCAGGCATCGTTGACCGAGGCGCGGGCAGGCTACGTGCAGGCACTGGCCGGCTTCCAGCAGGCACGCGTCAATCTCGCGGCGGCATTGGGACAGGCCGAAACATTCACTCTGGAACAGAATGTGATTGCCTCGCCTGCTGCTGCGAGCCGCAATGACGGCGGAGGCCTTGGCGTTGCCGAACGGAACAACCATGGATGAGCCGACGCAGTCGGTGAACGATCGCAAGAAACGACGATCCCGTGCCGGCACTCTGGTGGCGATCATCGTGGTGGCGCTGGGCGTGGTCGCCTGGTGGTGGCTGGGGCGTGGACGGGTGTCTACGGACAACGCCTTCATCCAGGCCGATATCGTGCAATTGTCGCCGCGAATCAACGGTACCGTTGCCGAAGTGCTGGTCGACGAAAATGACTGGGTCGAAGCCGGACAGCCGCTGTTGCGGCTCGACCCGGTGGACTATGACGTGCAGGTTGATCAGGCTCGTGCCGCAGTGGCGACCGCGCGTGCCCAGCTCGAAACCGCCGCAGCCGATCTGGACCTGACGCGCGAGCAAAGTGAGGCCGGTGTCTTGCAGGCCGAAGCGGTCTTGCGGGCCGCACAGTCGGAGGCCTCACGCGCCGCCAAGGATGCGCAGCGCTACCGCGACCTGTTGGCCAAGGATGAAATCGCGCGTCAGCAGGTCGATCAGATCGAGACCATGGCGCAGTCCGCACGCGAGCAGGTCGAGCAGGCCCGCGCCAGCCTGCGTCAGGCGCGAACCGCGCCGCAGCAGGTTGCCGCCAAGCAGGCTCAGGTGAGTGCCGCCCAGGCCCAGCTGGAGCAGGCCGAAGCTACCCTGCGCCAGGCCGAGCTTGAGCAGTCGTATTGCGAAATCCGCGCGCCGCGCGCCGGCCGTGTAACGCGCAAGAACGTGCTTGCCGGACAGCAGGTGGCGGTTGGCAAGCCGATGCTGGCGCTGGTTTCGAACGAGCCCTGGGTGATCGCCAACTTCAAGGAAACCCAGCTCACGGACATGCGTCCCGGCCAGACGGCGAGCTTCGAGATCGACGCTTACCCGGACTATGAATTCCGCGGCTACGTGGAAAGCATCCAAGCCGGCACTGGCTCGATATTCAGCCTGTTGCCGCCGGAGAACGCCACCGGAAACTATGTGAAGGTGGTGCAACGGGTTCCCGTGAAGCTGGTGTTCGATCCGAAGCCGGATGAGGCGCACCGGCTGGTGCCCGGCATGTCCGTGGTGCCGACCGTGGATGTCGCACGCGCCCCGCGCGAGCTGCCGCGCCAGAGCGGTCCGTAGGGCGCGGCATGGCCGGGATCAGCGCCGGCTCGGCGGGTCTTCCCGCGAGCGCCCGCAACCCGTACCTGATCGCAACGGTCGTCGGGCTTGCGGCGTTCATGGAGGTGCTGGACATCTCCATCGCCAACGTCGCGCTGCAGCACATCGCCGGCTCGCTGTCCGCCGGGCAGGAGGAATCCACCTGGGTGCTCACCTCCTACCTGGTGGCCAATGGCATCGTGCTGCCAATGAGCGGCTGGCTGTCGGACCTGATCGGCCGGCGCCGTTTCTTCATCATTTCGGTGGGCCTGTTCTCGGCCGCGTCGTTCCTGTGCGGGATCGCGCCGAGTCTGGAATTGCTGATCTGCGCCCGCGTTCTGCAAGGCTTCGGCGGGGCCGGTCTGCAGCCGGTGTCGCAGGCGATCCTGTCGGATGCGTTTCCGCCGGAAAAGCGCGGCATGGCCTTCGGCATCTACGGCATGGCGGTGGTTGCGGCGCCGGCGATCGGTCCCACCCTGGGCGGCTGGATCACCGAGAACTACAGCTGGCACTGGATATTCCTGATCAATGTGCCGATCGGCATGCTGCTGATCGCGCTGGCGCGCGTGTTCGTGTCCGATCCGCCGGAACTGGTCGAGGCCCGCAAGACGCGGATGGCGCGCGGTTTCAAGATCGATTATCTGGGCCTGGCCCTGATCACGCTGGGGCTCGGCGCCTTGCAGATCGTGCTCGACAAGGGTCAGCAGGAAGATTGGTTCGACTCCGGCTTCATCCAGTTGTGGGCGCTGTTCGCGGCGATCGGAATTGTCGGTGCCGTGTTCTGGGAGCTGCGTCAGAAGGATCCCATCGTCAATCTGCGCCTGCTGCGGCAACGCAATTTCGGCATCGCCAATGGCCTGATGTTCATGCTGGGCTTTGTCTTGCTGAGCACCACCCTGCTGCTGCCGCAGCTGACGCAGTCGCTGCTGGGATACAACGCGCTGCTGGCCGGCTTGGTGCTGACGCCCGGCGGCATGATCCTGCTGGTGCTGATGCCGCTGATGGGGCGGCTGGTGTCGGTGATCGACGCCCGCCTGCTGATCGGCATCGGCTGCATGATCGTCGGCAGCTCGATGCTCTACATGGGCACGCTGAGTCTGGGCGTGGACTTCAATACGCTGGTGTGGGCGCGCATGTTCCAGACTGCGGGTCTGGCCTTTCTGTTCATACCGATCAATACCCTGGCCTATGTCGGGATCGCGCCGGATCAGAGCGGGTCCGCGTCCGCGCTGATCAATCTGATGCGCAACGTCGGCGGCAGTTTCGGCATTTCACTGACCACCACACTGCTGGCGCGCGGCGCGCAGGCCCATCAGGTGGAGCTGGTCGACCGCGTGACGCCGCTCGACCCGGTCTATCAAGCCACGATGGACAGCCTGCAGGCGGCCACAGGCAGTGAACAGGCGGCCCACGGCGCGATCTATCAGATGGTCGTGCAGCAGGCGACGATGCTGTCATTCGTCGATGTGTTTCATGTGCTGGCGATCATCACCTTCGCCTGCCTGCTCTCGGTGTTCGCGCTGCGCAAGGGCGGCGGCGCGGCGCCGCCGGGCGCGCATTGAACCCAGCGTGTGCATGTCGCGCGACAGCGGCCTAGACTTTCCGCCCCCTTCCACACATTCCGAGGTTTCGTGAACGCGCACGCCGATACCGAACTGCTGGCCCTGCTCGATCAGATCGTTGATCCCCTGATCGGCCGCGGACTGGCCGAGGCCGGGGCCGTTGCCGAGGCACGTCGCGAGGATGGTCGCGCCATCGTGCATCTGCGCCTGGGCTTCCCGGCTGCGAGCCTGCGCGACACCCTGATCGGCCGGGTGCGCGCCCTGCTCACCCAGCACGGCATCGAATCGCAGGTGACGCTGGACTGGGCCGTGCGCTCGCATGCGGCGCAGCAGAAGCTGGCGCCTTTGCCGGGTATTCGCAATGTCATCGCCGTGGCCAGCGGCAAGGGTGGCGTCGGCAAGTCCACGGTGGCCGCCAATTTTGCCTTGGCGCTGGCGGCGGAAGGTGCGCGTGTCGGCATGCTCGACGCGGACATCTACGGCCCCAGTCAGCCGCAGATGCTGGGCGTGCCCGACGAAAAGCCGACCTCACCGGACGGCAAGCTCGCGATCCCGGTGCGCGCGCATGGCCTGCAGGTGATGTCGATCGGTTTTCTGGTGGACCCCGAGCAGCCGATGATCTGGCGCGGGCCGATCGTCACGCAGGCGCTGATGCAGTTGATCAACGACGCGCGCTGGGACGATCTGGACTATCTGGTGGTCGACATGCCGCCGGGGACCGGCGATGTGCAGCTGACGCTGTCGCAGCGCATTCCGCTGGCCGGTGCGGTGATCGTGACCACGCCGCAGGACATCGCCACGCTCGACGCCAAGCGCGGCTTGCAGATGTTCCGCCGCGTGGAAGTGCCGGTGCTGGGCATCGTCGAGAACATGGCGCTGTACACCTGCCCGAACTGCGGTCACAGCGAGCACGTGTTCGGCCAGGGCGGGGGTGACAGCATTGCCGAACGCTACGACGTGGAGCTGCTCGGCAGTCTGCCGCTGTCCCGCTCGATCCGGGAGCAGGCCGATGCCGGCGTGCCGACCGTGGTCGCGGAGCCCGAATCCGAGATCGCCCTGCTGTATCGCAGCATCGCGCGCCGTGCTGTCGCACGCCTGGCCTACGGCGAAGCGCCCGATGCCTTCCCGAGCATCGAGATCGCTGAGGACTGAGCCGGGTCAGCAGCTTTCGGCGGGTGTGCGCGAACGCGTGCTGGCCGCGCCAAAGATCTTCTCGGCGTTGGCGGCGAGGAAATTCTTGAAAATGTGCGGTGTGCCATCGTCGCGCTCGACCAGGCCGCGTTCGATGATTTCCACGAACTGCTTTTCGGTCTGTGCGCTGCCGATGCTGCCATCCGCCTCGCGCACGGGGGTGTCCATGGTTGCGGCCATCGTCGCCGTCTGGCGCAGTCTGGTGCCGGGCGCTCCCTGAATCTCGGGCAACAGGCTCAGACCGTGATCGCGCATCGCCGCGGTCATGTCCTCGATGCCGTGATAGCCGGCCGCGAGCACATCGATCGTCACGTGATTGAAGTCCGGTCCCAAGGCCAGCGCGCTGGCCGCCTCGCCTGATACCGTGGCCACGGCCTCCAGCGTGCTGCGCTTCATCGGCGGGCCGTTGCGCGTCATCAATCGGTCGACGAAATAGTCGATGAAAACCCGCGTCTCATCGGCCTCCAGGCCAGCTTCGCCGGCTTTGGCGATCAGCGCGCTGAACGGCGCGTGGTCCACGGCCCCGGCCTGCTCCGCACAATCCTCGCGAATCAGTGCGGCCACGTCCGGCGGAAAGGCATCGAGGTCGACCTGCGACACGAAAATCTTGAACTGCGTGGAGTCGTCTCCCGGCACCTGCAGATCGAATGACACGAGCTTCTTGGCCGGAAACGCATAATCCAGATCGCGCTGAAGTCCCAGCACTGCCGCGGCCTCCACGAACAGATCGCGCACCGCCGGGTCGGCCGTGCGGATCGCGCCGTGATCGTTGCGGAACCGGCCGCCGTTGTCCGCCACCAGCTTTTGCAGGGCGACGAAATCGGGGACATTGGTCGCGAACTTCGCCGTGGCCGCTTCGACGAAGCGGGCGCGCAACTCGGCGGTGGCAATGGTCTGAGCCATTTCTGGAACTCCGTAGGCGGGGTGAGTATGAACCGCGGGGCCGAAGTCTAATCCAAGCGACCACGCTATGGCGGATGCTGCCCGGCATGAGCCGAAGCGGTTAGAGTCGCCCGGGTTCTTGACCTGTTTTTGGGGATTTCTTCATGCGAAATGCGTTCGGTCTTTGGCTGTGCGCCGGCCTCATCGCCTGGGCGAACCTGGCCCCGGCCGCAACCGTAACCAACCCGGCCCTGACCGAAGCCGTTGCGCTCTACGAGCAGATCGACTGGCCGGAAATGAGCGAGGATGATCTGGCGGGCGACGATCAGTTGCTGCCGGATCTCAGCCCCGCCGCGGACCACCTGCGCGAAGCCAGCCTGCGTGAGGTGCGGTCGCGAATCACCGACATCCCGGCTGCTGAGCTGGACGACAAGGATCGCATTACCCTGGCCCTGCTCAAATGGACCGTCGACGAGAGCATCGATGCCGCGGCCTTCGACGAATCGCGCATCGCCTTCAACAGCGACGGCGGATTCGACCTTGCACTGAACTACCGTGCGGACCGAACCCGGCCCGTCACGATCGAGCAGGCCGAGCACTGGCTCGCGGTGCTGGCTGGCGTACCGGATTACTACCGCGCCAATCTCGACAACCTGCGGCGGGGCATCAAGATGGGATTCGTGCTGCCGCGCATCACCGTTGAATCGGTCTTACCGCGTGCGCGCAAGGCGGCGGCCGTGCCGGTCGCGGAGGATCCCTTGCTGGTGCCGCTGCTGGACTTACCGGATTCGATTCCGAAGTCGCGGCGCGCGGCCCTGATCGAGCGGGGACGCGTATTGATCCGCGATCAGGTCGGCCCTGCCCGCGCCGGTTTCGTCCGCTTCCTCGAAGCCGAATACCTGCCGGCTGCGACGACGAGCCTGGCGGTATCCTCGCTGCCGGACGGCGAGGCCTACTACCGCTTCCTGGTGCGACGTCATACCACGACCACGACGACGCCCGAGCAGATCTTCGAACTCGGCCAGCGCGAGGTGGTGCGTATTCGCGCACGCATGCAGGCGGTGATGGAGGAGGTCGGCTTCGACGGTACGCTCAGCGCGTTCATCGCCAGCCTGCGCGCCGACCCGCAATTCGTGGCGGCCAGCCGTCAGGATCTGCTCGAAAAGGCGTCTGAAATCGCCAAGCGCGTCGATGGCCTGCTGCCGGCCCACTTCAAGACCTTGCCACGGCTCAGCTATGGCGTGCGCGCGGTGCCGGCGGACATCGAGGACGGCTACACCACCGGCCGTTATTTTTCCGGCGATCCGGACAAGGGCCGGGCCGGCGGGTTGATGATCAACACCTCGCATCTCGACCAGCGCCCGCTCTATGAGCTTCCGGCGCTGGTGCTGCACGAAGGCGCGCCCGGTCACCACATCCAGATCGCGCTCGCGCAGGAACAGGACGAAGTGCCGGATTTCCGCCGCGAGCTGTATTTCACGCCGTTCGGCGAAGGCTGGGGCCTGTACGCGGAGCGCCTCGGCGAAAGCATGGGCATCTACCGCGACGCCTACGAGCAGTTCGGTCGTTTGTCCTACGAAATGTGGCGCGCCTGCCGACTGGTGGCCGACACCGGCATTCACTGGAAGCACTGGAGCTTCGAGCAGGCCCGTGCCTGTTTCGCCGACAACACCGCGCTGTCGCCGCTGAACATCGATATCGAATTGCAGCGCTACGTCTCCTGGCCCGGGCAGGCGCTCGGCTACAAGATCGGCGAACTCAAGCTGGTCGAGCTGCGTTCCAGAGCCGAAGCTGCCCTCGGTACGGACTTCGACGAACGCGCTTTCCACGATGCCGTGCTGCTCAACGGATCGCTGCCGATGACGGTGTTGGAACAGCAGGTGGATGCGTGGATCGCGGCGCGAAAGCTCGAGGGAACCTGAAGCTGCCGGGGCCGCGGCGCGGGGTCACGGATTCCGCGAGGAAGGATTTTGGCACCGTCGGCATTCGATGTGGGCTCTCGAACTCACCCTTCGTCGCGCAAGCGGCCCTCCACGTACTTGTGGAGAATGCTCGCGATCAAGGTTTGATACGGGATGCCCTCCGCCAGTGCGCGTTTCTGCAAGCCGCGCAAATCGCGTGAGGACAGACGAATGTTGATTCGTGACTGGGCATGAGGTTCGGAAATTGAGCCTTGTTATTCAGTCCGGGCGGCTATGAAGCCAATGCTGGCCTTGCTACTATGTGTATGAATTCCGGTTCGAATACACATCATGCGCACCAATATCGTGATTGACGAAGATCTGATGCAGGAGACGCTCCGGCTCACCGGGATCAAGACCAAGCGGGAAGCGGTGGAGAAGGGCCTGCGCACGCTGTTGCGCTTGGAGCGTCAGGCACAGCTGCGGAAATTCCGAGGCAAGCTGGACTGGCAAGGAGATTTGGAGGCCATGCGCGTCGACCGGACGCCTACGGGCTCCGGAGATGCCGTGTGATCCTGGTCGATTCCAGTGTCTGGGTCGACTATTTCCGGGGTGTCGCCTGCGCCGAAACCGATCGGCTCGATGGGGCTTTGGGGAACGAGCCGGTATTGATCGGCGACCTGATACTGACCGAGGTGTTGCAGGGCTTTACGCATGAGCGCGACTTCCGCAATGCGCGGCGTTTGCTCGGGGAGCTGCAAGTGGTGGAAATTGTCGGTCAAGCCATCGCAATCGAAGCGGCGCGAAATTTTCGCCGCCTGCGCGCCAGAGGCGTCACCGTCCGCAAGACCATCGACACTTTGATTGCTACGCGCTGCATCGCGGAGCGCTATCCATTGCTGTATCGAGATCGCGATTTCGACCCCTTTGTCGAACACTTGGGTCTGCGCGCCGCCGTGTAGGCGATCCGCCCGACAGTCGCCGGAACGAGGCCTGTCCGCGCCTTGGCGTCTTGGCGTCTTGGCGTCTTGGCGGCTTTGCGCGAGACTGATTTCTGACTTCTCAGGACGACTCCATGCCCGAGACCTTCGAGCGCGGTTGCTGGGCCTTCTGGATCGACCGTGGCGGGACCTTCACCGACATTGTCGCGCGCCGTCCGGATGGCGTGCTGGTGACGCACAAGCTGCTGTCCGAAAACCCGCAGCGCTATTCGGATGCCGCGACTGCGGGCATTCGTGCGCTGCTGGAGCTGCATGGCGATGCGCCGATCGAAGTGGTGCGCATGGGCACGACCGTGGCGACCAACGCGCTGCTGGAGCGCAAGGGCGAGCCGACCCTGCTGGCGATCACGGCCGGGCACGGTGACGCCTTGCGGATCGGCTATCAGAGCCGGCCGGATATCTTTGCGCTGGATATCCGCCTGCCGAGTTCGCTGTATTCACATGTCGTCGAGATCGATGAGCGGATCGGCGCCGATGGCAGCCTGATCCGCCAGCTGGACGAGCGTGCCGAGCGTCGCGAACTGCAGGCGGCGTACGACGACGGTTTGCGCGCGATTGCCATCGTGCTGCTGCATGGCTATGCATTCCCGGAACACGAGCGGCGGCTGGCGGCGATCGCACGGGAGATCGGCTACACCCAGGTCTCGGTCAGTCACGAAGTCAGCGCGCTGATCAAGTTCGTGGGGCGCGGTGATACCACCGTCGTCGATGCCTATCTTTCACCGATCCTGCGACGCTATGTCGAACGAGTGGCGAGCGAATTGGCAAGCGATACCCGGCTGTTGTTCATGCAGTCCACGGGTGGCCTGGTGGATGCTCAGGCCTTCCGCGGCAAGGACGCGGTGCTGTCCGGCCCGGCCGGTGGCATCGTCGGCATGGTGCGCACGGCGCAGGCGGCGGGTTTCGAGCGGCTCATCGGTTTCGACATGGGCGGCACCTCCACCGATGTGTCGCACTACGCCGGTGACTACGAGCGCACCCACGAATCGCTGATCGCCGGAGTGCGCCTGCGCACGCCGATGATGGACATACATACCGTGGCGGCAGGCGGCGGCTCGATCTGCCGTTTCGACGGTTCGCGGCTGCGGGTCGGCCCGGCCTCGGCCGGCGCGATGCCGGGGCCGGCCTCGTATCGGCGCGGCGGGCCGCTGACCGTGACCGACTGCAATCTGCTGCTGGGCCGGATCCAGCCGCAATCGTTTCCCGCGGTGTTTGGCGCGAACGGCGATCAGCCCTTGGACCTCGACGTGGTGGAGCGCGGATTCGCGGCCCTGGCCGGCGAGATCGAACAGGCCACCGCTCAGGCGCGCACACCGCAGCAGATCGCCGAAGGCTTCATCACCATCGCCGTGGAGAACATGGCCAAGGCGATCAAGCAGATTTCGATCCAGCGGGGTTATGCGGTGGGCGACTACACGCTGGTCTGCTTCGGCGGTGCCGGCGGCCAGCACGCCTGCCGCGTGGCCGACGCCCTGGGCATGCGCCGCGTGATGATCCATCCGTTGGCCGGTGTCTTGTCGGCCTTCGGCATGGGCCTGGCCGATCTGCGGCTGATTCGCGAACAGACCGTGAACGTGTCGCTGGACGATGCGGTCGTCGTGCTCGCCGACTGCGCACAGATGCTGGGCGATGAAGCCGAGGCGGCGCTGCGTGCGCAGGGCGTGCCGCTGCGCGCGCTCATGCGTGTGGCGAGCGCGCAGCTCAAGTACGCCGGTTCGGATACCACGCTGTCTGTATCGCTGGAGTCGCCGACAGTGATGCGCGAGACCTTCGAAGCACAGCACCGGCAGCGCTTCGGATTCATGGCGCCCGACAAGGCGGTGATCGTGGAGATGGTGTCGGTGGAGGTGATCGGTGCCGCTTCTGCAGGGCCAGGCCTTGATGAGGCGGATGCCCTCACCCTCGGTCCCTCTCCCGGAGGGAGAGGGAAGAGCGGCGACCGCATAAAACCCCGTACGGTCAAGGCACACTTCGACGGCGAAGACCTGGACACGCCCGTTCATGATCGCGCCGTACTCCCGGTCGGCGCTGCCATCGACGGCCCCGCGATCATTCGAGAGGACACCGCGACCACGGTCGTCGAACCCGGTTGGTGCGCCGAGGTCGATCGCCAGTTCAATCTCATCCTGCGCCGGGTCGTGCCCCTGCCATCGCGTGTCGCGATCGGCACCGAGGTCGATCCGGTGATGCTGGAGGTGTTCAACAAGCAGTTCATGGCGGTGGCCGAACAGATGGGCGTGGCGCTGCAGAGCACCGCCTATTCGGTGAACATCAAGGAGCGTCTGGATTTTTCCTGCGCGCTGTTCGATCGCCACGGCGCATTGATCGCCAACGCACCGCACATCCCCGTGCACCTGGGTTCTATGGGCGACAGCGTGCGCGCCATCATCGACGGCCGGCGCCGCGATGGGCGCGGCTTCGCGGCTGGCGACGCCTACATGCTCAATGCGCCCTACAACGGCGGCACCCATCTGCCGGACGTGACGGTGATCGCACCGGTGTTCGACGAGGCCGGCGAGCTGCTGGTGTTCGTCGCCGCGCGCGGCCACCACGCGGATATCGGCGGACTCACGCCAGGCTCGATGCCGCCGCACAGTCGCACGGTCGAAGACGAGGGCGTGCTGATCGACGATTTCCTGCTGGTCGAAGCGGGGCAGCTGCGAGAACACGCGGTGCGTGCATTGCTGGCCTCCGGCGCGTATCCGGCGCGTCGTCCCGATCAGAATCTCGCCGATCTGCAGGCGCAGCTAGCGGCCTGCACGCGCGGTGCCGAGGGCATCGGAAAAATGGTCTCTACCTATGGTCGCGCCGTGGTCGAAGCCTACATGGGCCACGTGCAGGCCAATGCCGAGGAATCCGTGCGCCGTGTCATCGCTGAGCTGGTGGATGGCGACTGCACAGTGGGCATGGACGATGGCGCGCGCATCCAGGTCTCGATTCGTGTCGATCGCGTGGCCCGTCGCGTGCGCGTCGATTTTTCCGGAACCAGCGAACAGCAGCGCAGCAACTTCAACGCGCCCTTGTCGATTTGCCGCGCCGCCACGCTCTATGTGTTCCGCAGCTTGGTCAAGGACGACATCCCGCTCAACGAAGGCTGTCTCAAGGCGATCGAGCTGATCGTGCCCGAGGGCTGCATGCTCAACCCGCGCTATCCGGCGGCAGTGGTCGCCGGCAACGTCGAAACCAGTCAGGCCGTGACCGATGCGCTCTATGGCGCGCTCGGCGTACTCGCCGGATCGCAGGGGACGATGAACAACTTCACCTTTGGCGACGGTGAGCGCCAGTACTACGAAACCCTCTGCGGCGGTGCCGGCGCCGGCCGCGATTTCGACGGTGCCTCGGCGGTGCAGACCCACATGACCAACAGCCGGCTGACCGATACCGAGGTACTGGAAACGCGCTTCCCGGTGCGGGTGGAACGCTTCGCGATCCGGCACGGCTCCGGCGGCGATGGCGCGCATCGCGGCGGCGACGGCGTGATTCGACAGATCCGCTTTCTGCAGGCGATGACTGCGGCGATTCTGTCGAATCGTCGCCGCGTGGCACCGATGGGCTTGCAGGGCGGTGAGGACGGCGCCTGCGGCATCAACCGCTGTCTGCACGCGGATGGGCGTGAGCAAGTGCTCGCCGCAACCGCCGTCGTCGAATTACAGGCCGGCGACGCCATCGTGATCGAGACGCCCGGCGGTGGCGGATACGGGCACGGCTGACGGCAGGCTGTTCCGCCCTCAGCGTTCCCGCTTGCGCAGCGCCTTGAGCTCGAACAGCGCATCCAGCGCCTGCCGCGGGCTCATGTCGTTCGGGTCGATGGCGTCGAGCTGGCGCAATGACTGCGATACCGGGGCGGGCTCCGCCACGGGTGCTGGCGCGGCGTTGAACAGGGCCATCTGCGGCGTGCTGTCGCCGCCGACAGGGCGCCGTTCCAGTTGTTCGAGGCAGGCCCGGGCGCGGGCAATCAGCGGCTTGGGAATACCGGCCAGTGCAGCCACCTGGATGCCGAAGCTGCGGTTCGCCGGTCCCTCCTTCACACGGTGCAGCAAGACCAGTTGGTCGCCGTGCTCGCCGTGGTATTCGGCGGCGTCCAGATGCACGTTGACCACGCCGGGCAGGGTCTGCGCCAGCGCGGTCAGTTCGAAGTAATGCGTGGCGAACAGCGTGAACGCGCGCGTGCGCGTGGCCAGCCATTCGGCGCAGGCCTGGGCCAGCGACAGGCCGTCGTAGGTCGAGGTGCCGCGCCCGATCTCGTCCATCAGAATCAGCGACTGCTCGCTGGCGTTGTGCAGGATGTTGGCGGTTTCGCTCATTTCGACCATGAAGGTCGACTGCCCGGAGGCGAGATCATCGGCGGCGCCGATGCGCGTGAAGATGCGGTCGATCGGACCGATCCGCACCGAGTCGGCCGGCACGCAGGCACCGGTATGCGCGAGCAGGGCGATCAGCGAGGTCTGGCGCATGTAGGTGGACTTGCCGCCCATGTTGGGGCCGGTGATGACCAGCAGGCGGCGTTCGTTGTCGAACAGCAGATCGTTGGCGACGAACGGCTCGCGGGTATGGCGTTCCACCACCGGATGGCGGCCGGCGACGATGTGCAGGCCGGGGGCGTCGCTGAGTTGCGGTGCGACCAGATCGAGCGCGTCGGCTCGTTCGCTGAAGCAGGCCAGTACGTCGAGTTCCGCGAGCGCGGCGGCGGCATCCTGCAAGGCGGGAAGATCGGCCAGCAGCCGGTCGAGCAGCGCCTCGTAGAGCATCTTCTCGCGCGCCAAAGCCCGTTCGCGCGCCGACAGCACCTGGTCCTCGAAACGCTTGAGTTCCTCGGTGATGTAGCGCTCCGCGCCCTTGAGTGTCTGGCGGCGCGTGTAGTCCACTGGCACGCGTTCGGCGTGCACGCGCGACAGTTCGATGTAGTAGCCGTGAACGCGGTTGTAGCCGACCTTGAGCGTGTCGATGCCGGTGCGCGCGCGTTCGCGCGTTTCCAGATCGCCGAGATAACCGTCGGCGTTTTCGGAGAGATTGCGCAGTTCGTCGAGTTCGGCGTCGTAGCCCGGCTGGAACACGCCGCCGTCCTTGGCCAGTAGCGGCAATTCCTCGGCCAGCGCGCCTTGCAGCCAGGCGACGGTCTCGGCGTGGTCGCCGAGTGTTTCGCACAAGGCCCGCAGCAGCGGCGCCGGCGCCTCATCCAGCACCGCATGCACCGCCGGCAGGGCGGCCAGCGTGGAGGCGAGGCCCGCGATGTCGCGTGGCCGGGCGCTGCGCAGGGCCACGCGGGCGAGGATGCGTTCGGCGTCCGAGCAGGATTCCAGCGCCTCGCGCAGCGGCGTGTAGGCAAAGTCGCTGCGCAGCCAGGCCACCGCCTGCTGGCGTCCCTGCAGCACGGCGCGCGTGCGCAGCGGGCGCGCCAGCCAGCTGCGCAGCAGGCGACTGCCCATCGGCGTGCGACAGGTGTCGAACACCGCCACCAGCGTGTGCTGCGGTTTGCCGGACAGCGACTCGTCGATTTCCAGATTGCGGCGCGTGATGCCGTCCAGGATCAGCGTGTCGTCGGCCGATTCGGTGCGCAGTGCGGTGATGTGCGGCAGCGCGCCGCGCTGGGTTTCGCGGGCGTATTGCAGCAGCGCGCCGGCGGCGGCGATCGCACACGGCAGATCTTCGCAGCCGAAACCCTTGAGGTCGCGCGTGGCGAACTGCTCGATCAGCAGCCGATACGCGGAGGCGCTGTCGAAATGCCAGGGCGGTCGTGTGCGCGGCAGAAAGCCCGCCGGCAGCATCAGGCCTTCCGGTGCCAGCAGTTCGGTCGGCGCCAGGCGGTGCAGTTCCGCCAGCCACTCGCCTTCGGTCGCGGGCTGCATCACCGAGAAGCGGCCCGATGACAGTTCCAGCCAGGCCAGGCCGAAAGCGCCGCGCTCGCGGCAGCAGGCCACCAGCAGGTTCTGGCGGTTGGGGTTGAGCAGCGACTCCTCAGTGGCGGTGCCGGGGGTGACGATGCGCACGACCTCGCGCGCGACCGGCCCCTTGGCGGCGCCGACTTCGCCGACCTGCTCGGCGATCGCCACGGATTCGCCGAGCTTGAGCAGGCGCGCCAGATACTGCTCCACCGCGTGATACGGCACGCCGGCCATCGGAATGGGGGTGCCGGCCGATTCGCCGCGCTTGGTCAGCGTGATGTTGAGCAGCCGTGCCGCCTTGACCGCGTCGTCGAAGAACACTTCATAGAAATCGCCCATGCGGAACAGCAGCAACTCATTCGGATGCTGGGCTTTCAGCGACAGGTATTGCTGCATCACCGGCGTGTGACCGGCGTGCTCGGCGGGGTTCATTCGATGAGGCGGCGGCGTGAAACGGGGCGCTAGTGTGCCAAGCGCCGCGGGTCGCACCAAGGGGCACCACCACATGGCGCCGCGAACCGCGTCACGAGTAGGCGTCGCCGCATTCGCTTCCAGATGCTAGCGTGATTGCATGAACGACGACGAAGCACTCAACCGATTGGCGAAGACGGTCGCTGTGCGGTTGGCCGAACGCGGCCAGTGGCTGGCCACGGCCGAGTCCTGCACTGGTGGCTGGATTGCGAAATGCCTGACGGATATCGCCGGCAGCTCCGGCTGGTTCGAACGCGGACTGGTCTCGTATTCGAATCGCGCCAAGGGCGAGTTGCTGGGGGTTCCGGAGGCGACGATCGCCCGCTTTGGTGCGGTCAGTGAACAGACGGCGCGGGCGATGACGGATGGTGTGCTGGTGCATGCGCCGGTCGACCACGCCATTGCCGTGACCGGCATCGCCGGGCCGGGCGGCGGGACCGCTGACAAGCCGGTGGGGACCGTATGGATCGCTTGGCAGACGCGGGGCGGTGATGCGCAGGCACGGCAGTTCCGGTTCGACGGCGATCGCGAACAAGTGCGCCGCGAGACGGTTGGCGCCGCCTTGGCCGGTCTGATCGCGCGCCTGGATGGCTGAGCACCGGCGCCTGTTCTTCGCCTTATGGCCCGACGAGGCGCTGCGCCAGCAAATCGCGGCGATCTCGTCGACCGCGGATTGGCCGCCGGCTGCGCGTCGGGTACCGGCAGCGCATCTGCATCTGACGCTGGTGTTTCTGGGCGACGTGCCAGCGGAGCGCGTCGATGCCGTTCGGTCGGTGGCGGCGTCGTTGAGAGTGGCGCCGTTCAAACTGTCGCTCGCCGGTTGCGGACACTTTCCGCGTGCCGAAGTCGGTTGGCTGGGCTGTGTCGATGCACCGCCGGCATTGTTCGCGCTGAATGCCGGATTGCATCAGGGGCTGCGGACACAGGGCTTCGCGCTGCGGGGCGAATCGTTCCGGCCGCATGTCACGCTGGCGCGGGGGCTGCGCGAGCCGCCGGTGCTGCCGGATTACCCGCCACTGCGCTGGCCGGTTTCGGAATTCGTGCTGGTGGAAAGCCGGCGCGGGCGCGCGCCGGCCTATACCGTGATCGGCGCCTGGCCGCTGGCGCCGCTCAGCGACTGAAGTTGCGGAAGTAGGTCCAGAGCTCGGCAGTCAGGTCGAGGTCCTGGCTGGTCCGTCCCAGGGCGGGAAACGGAATGAACGGCTCGCCGCCCGGCCAGGCGTGTCCGCCACCCTCGACCGAATACAGGCGCACATTGCTTCCGCCGACGCAGTCTCCGGCTTCGTCCAGGGCGATGCGGGTGTCGTCGTCGACCAGGTCGGGCAATTCGCTGTGCGTCACCGCGGCACCGCATCGGTTGATGCCGGCCCAGCGGCCGAATGTCCGCTCGGCGGACAGCAGGCCGTACTCGGCGTTGTAAGGGACGATGAGGTCGCTGGTGCCGAGCACGAACATCGCCGGAACGGTGGACGCCGGCGAGCAGGCACGATCGAGTGATCTGCGCATCGACGCGGCCACCGAAGCGAACGCGGCGATCGTCTGCGGACGCTCGCAAGCGTAGCGCTCCGCCATGAAGCCACCGTTGGACATGCCGGCCATGTAGATGCGGTGCGGGTCGACCGGATGGTCCGATTTGATCTGTGCGATCACGGCGTCGAGAAATCCGACATCGTCGATCAGGCCGAGGCTTTCGGGATCGTCGTTCCATTTGCCGTTGCGCGCGTCGGGCATTATCACCCACACGCCGGAATCGGCAGCGAGCCGGCCGGCGCGGACCAGATTGGCCATCAACTCATTGGTGCCGTTCGAAAAATGCAGCAGCACGATGACCGGCGCCGGTGTCGAGGCGTCGGCCAGCGGCCTGATCACGCGCACATTGCGTTCGAGGCCCTGATGACGGAGCTGGAATTCGAAGGACTCGGTGCCCTCGGTCGGCATCAGGTACTGACGACGCAGACGACCGGCCGAGATCTGCAACGCCGTACCGAGTTGCTCGCCGGCCGCTGACAGGCCGGCATTGAGCTGTTCGGCGGTGACCGTGACCCCTTCGGCCAGGCGTTCGCGGGTAGTCGCGAAGCCTCCCTGCAGTCGTCCCGTGGTGGTTTGTACGCCTTCGCGCATCCGCTCCAGCGCTTCGCCGAGGCCGGCGTGCACATTCGTCGGTGCGAGCAGCGCAGCAGCAAGCAGCCCCAAGGGCGCCAGGCGCCCGAGCATTTGACGGTCCATATCGTTCTCCCCCCGGTAACGAAAACTGTCAGCAGGGCTCGACTTTATGTGATTTGGGCGCGGTCGGGCCGCTCCGGCGCTGTCCTCCGGCGGACGCTGTGGGATAATTACCGGATTCGGTCGCGCATCGCCTCGAAGCGCGCCGCCTCAGGATTTCACACAGGAATTACCAGACTCGATGGACGACAATCGCAAGAAAGCCCTTGAAGCCGCTCTCGGACAGATCGAACGCCAGTTCGGCAAGGGTGCGGTCATGCGCATGGGCAGCAAGGAGGCGCCGCGCGACATCGAATCGGTCTCCACCGGATCGCTGGCGCTGGACGTGGCCTTGGGTATCGGCGGCCTGCCTCGCGGTCGTGTGATCGAAATCTACGGCCCGGAATCCTCGGGCAAGACCACCTTGACCCTGCATGTGGTGTCGGAAATCCAGAAGCTCGGTGGCGTGGCCGCCTTCGTGGACGCCGAGCACGCGCTCGACACCGGCTACGCCAAGAAGCTGGGCGTCAACATCGACGACCTGCTGATTTCGCAGCCGGATACCGGCGAACAGGCGCTGGAAATCACCGACATGCTGGTGCGTTCGGCCGCGGTGGACATCGTCGTGATCGATTCGGTGGCGGCGCTGACGCCCAAGGCCGAGATCGAAGGCGAGATGGGCGACCAGTTGCCGGGTCTGCAGGCGCGACTGATGAGCCAGGCGCTGCGCAAGCTGACCGCCAATATCCAGAAATCGAACACCATGGTGATCTTCATCAATCAGATCCGCATGAAGATCGGCGTGATGTTCGGCAGCCCGGAAACCACCACGGGCGGCAACGCGCTCAAGTTCTACTCCTCGGTACGTCTCGACATTCGCCGTATCGGCGCGATCAAGCGTGCGGACGAAGTGGTCGGCAACGAAACCAAGGTCAAAATCGTCAAGAACAAGGTGGCGCCGCCATTCCGCGAGGCCTTCTTCGAAATCCTCTACAACGAAGGCATCTCACGTTACGGCGAATTGATCGAACTCGGCGTGGCCAACAAGCTGGTCGACAAGTCCGGTGCCTGGTACGCCTACAACGGCGAAAAGATCGGGCAGGGCAAGGAAAACTCCAAGCAGTTCCTCAAGGACAACCCCGCCATCGCTGAGGAAATCGAAACCAAGCTGCGCGAACTGCTGTTGCCGCCACGCAAGCCGAGCAGTGGAGAAGCCGCCTAAACGCGGCCGCCCGCCGCTATCGACCAAGGGCCGCGCCGTGCGCCTGCTGGCGCGGCGCGAGCACTCCGCGGTCGAACTCAAGCGCAAGCTGGCCTGGCGCGGCGTGGACGAAGCCGAGGCCGACAAGGCGGTCAACGAACTCGCCGATGATGGCTGGCAATCGGACCAGCGCTACGCCGAATCCATGGTTCGCCAGCGTGTGATGCAGGGTTACGGACCGCTGCGCATCGAGGCCGAGCTGGAACAGTCGGGCGTGGATTCGGCGCTGGTGCGCGCCGCGTTCGCCGAGATCGAATGCGACTGGCTGCAGCTGGCTTACGAAACACACGCGCGCCGCTTCGCGCCGCCGGGCAATGCCAAGGAGTGGCAGAAGCAGTACAGCTATCTGCGAATGCGTGGATTCCAGTCTGATCATATTCGCAGCGTGCTCAAGGGCGATCCGCCCGTTTCGGATTAGGCCGCGACCGTTTCACAACCGCAAGGAAGCATCATGAGCGCCGCCAGCTTCAAGCTTGAATCGCTGAATTTCCCGGTTCGCGGAGATCGGCTTTCCGCCGACCTCTATCTGCCGGCCGGCAGCGAGCCTGCCGCGGTGGTGGTCATGGCGCACGGCTTCGGCGCGCGGCGCGCCTACCGATTGCCGCCGTATGCCGAACGCTTCGCGCGCGCCGGTATGGCGGTGCTGCTGTTCGACTATCGCGGCTTCGGTTCCAGTGAAGGCACGCCGCGAGCCTTTGTCGATCCGGCGCGACATCTTCAGGATTGGCGCGCCGCAATCAGCTTCGCGCGCGGGCTCGAATCCGTGGATGGATCCCGGATCGCGCTGTGGGGTTCGTCCTTCAGTGGCGGTCATGCTCTGGTCAGCGCTGCCCGGCTCGAAGGCATCAAGGCCGTCGCGGTACAGGTGCCGTTCGTGGATGGCCTGTCCAGCCTCGGCGTGTTTCCGAAATCCTTGCTGCCAGGCGCCGTTGTCGCCGGGATGCGCGATCTCGCTGCGGCTGCGCTCGGCCGAGCGCCGGTGCGGATTCCGATCGCCGCGGCCTCGGGCGTGCGTTGCCTTGCCGGTGAGGATTGTCACGAGGGCTATCTGCGTATGGTGCCGCCTGGTGAAATCCACGAAAACGAGGTGCCGGCACGGATTCTGCTGAAGATCGGCCTGTATCGCCCGACCACCGAGGCCGCTGCGATCAAGGTGCCGGTGCAGATATTCGCGGCACGCCAGGACAGCCTGATTCCGATTGCCGCCGTCGAGAAGGCCGCGCGCAAGATTCCGCAGTGCGAGTTGCACATTCTCGATATGGGTCACTTCGATCCATATTTTGGTGAGACTTTCGAGACTGTGTCCAAGGCGCAGACAGAATTCCTGAATCGGCACCTGCATTGACGTGAATCACGCGCGGCGTGATGCCGACCTGCCCTCGCCCGCTTGCGAATGCGAGCGGTGGCTGAGGGGAACGGTCATGCCGCAGGGGATCCATTTTGCGGATTGCCGCTTGCGGCATGGTCGTTATCGCGGATCCGTCGGTGCCGGCATTCGAAATCGGGACGAGATCGAGTGCTCGCCGACGCTGCAATAGCGGTCCGACAAGCGCTCCGTTAATATTGCCGCCCTTTTTCCCAGGCCGCTTGCGCGGCCCGACCGCCGATGGACAGCAACACTCTGCGAGCCAGATTTCTGGCCTTCTTCGAAGCGCACGGTCATGCCGTGGTGCCTTCGAGTTCGCTCGTGCCCGCAAACGACCCTACGCTGTTGTTCACGAATGCCGGGATGGTGCAGTTCAAGGACGTATTCCTCGGGCGTGAGCCACGTGGCTACAAGCGCGCCGTGTCCTCGCAGCGCTGCGTGCGCGCAGGCGGCAAACACAACGATCTGGAGAACGTGGGCTATACCGCGCGCCACCACACGTTCTTCGAAATGCTCGGCAATTTCAGTTTCGGTGACTATTTCAAGCGCGATGCCATCGGCTTTGCCTGGGAGTTCATCACCGGTGCCGATTGGCTCGGCATTTCACCGGATCGCCTGTTGGTCACCGTCTATGCCTCCGACGATGAGGCCTACGACATCTGGAAGAATGAGATCGGCATGCCCGTGGATCGCATCGTGCGCATCGGTGACAAGCCGGGCGGCGGTTCGGACAACTTCTGGCAGATGGGCGATACCGGCCCGTGCGGACCCTGCTCCGAAATCTTCTACGACCATGACCCGGACGGGTCGCTCGGCATCTGGGGCGGTCCGCCCGGCTCCCCGGAAGAAGACGGCGACCGCTGGATCGAGATCTGGAATCTGGTGTTCATGCAGTTCGAGCGCGCCGCCGACGGCACGCTGACGCCGCTGCCCAAGCCCTCGGTGGACACCGGCATGGGCTTGGAGCGTATCTGCGCGCTGATGCAGGGCGTGCACAACAACTACGATATCGACATCTTCCAGACTCTGATCCGGGCCGTGGCGGGCCTGGCCGGAACCCTTGATCTCGGTGACGCGTCGCTGAAAGTCGTGGCCGACCACATCCGTGCGACCTGTTTCCTGATCACCGACGGTGTGGTGCCTTCCAACGAGGGCCGGGGCTATGTCCTGCGTCGCATCATGCGTCGCGCGATCCGCCATGGTTACAAGCTGGGCCTCGAAGACGCCTTCTTCTACAAGCTGGTGGCACCGCTGGCCGCCGTCATGGGCGACGCGTATCCGGAACTCAAGGAGAAGCGCGATTATCTGGAGCGTGTGATCCGGCAGGAGGAGGACAGCTTCGCGCAGACCCTGGAAAAGGGCATGCGCCTGCTCGAGGACGCGATCGAGGCCAGCCCGCAAGGCATTTCCGGCAACACCGTATTCAAGCTTTACGACACCTACGGCTTTCCGGTGGACCTGACCGCGGACATCGCCCGCGAACGCAACATCGAAATCGACCTCGACGGCTTCGAGCGCGAGATGCAGGGCCAGCGCGAGCAGTCGCGCGCCGCCAGCAGCTTCGGCGCCGGCAATGTCGAAGTCTCGGCGATCGACGTGAAATCCGAATTCACCGGCTATACGGAGACCATGCGCGGCGCGAAGGTGCTGGCGATCCTGCGTGACGGCGCGCCCGTCGAACAATTGCAGGCCGGCGAAAGCGCCGTGGTGTTTCTCGACAAGACGCCGTTCTACGCCGAATCCGGTGGTCAGGTGGGCGACACCGGCGCCATCGCCGCACCGGGTCTGCGCTTCGCCGTGAACGATACGCGCGCGCTCAAGCCCGGCACGCCCGGTCACATCGGCACGCTGGAATCCGGCACCCTGACGGTCGGTGACCACGTCAAGGCCGAGATCGATCATGAGCGCCGCCACGCGATCATGCGCAATCATTCGGCGACGCATCTGTTGCATGCGGCGTTGCGCGAGACCCTGGGTGCGCACGTCGCGCAGAAGGGTTCGCTGGTCGCGGCGGACCGTCTGCGCTTCGATTTCTCGCACTTCCAGGCGGTGACGGCCGAGGAAATCACGGCGATCGAGGACCAGGTCAACTCGCAGGTGCTCGCCAATGTCGCGGCCGAGACCCAGTTGTGCGGCTATCAGGAGGCCGTGGACCGCGGCGCGATCGCGCTGTTCGGCGAAAAATACGGCGATGTCGTGCGCGTGCTGTCGTTCGGTCCGGCCGGCAACAGTTTTTCCACCGAGCTGTGTGGTGGTACCCACGTGGCCCGTACCGGCGACATCGGCCTGTTCAAGATCGTGGCCGAGGCCGGCGTGGCCGCCGGCGTGCGACGCATCGAGGCGGTCACAGGGCTCAACGCGCTGAACTATCTGCGCAGTCTGGACCAGAAGCTGAGCGAAGCGGCCGGTCTGCTCAAGGCGCCGCGTGACGAACTGGCGGCCAAGCTGGCTCAGCAACTGGACCGCAGTCGTGCGCTCGAAAAGGAGCTGGCTCAAGCCAAGCAGAAGCTCACGAGTCAGCAAGGCGGTGATTTGGCCTCGCAGGCGCAGGAGGTCGGTGGCGCCAGGTTGCTGGTGCAGCAGGTCGAGGACCTGGACGTGGCCGGCCTGCGCGGACTGATGGATCAGCTCAAGAACAAGCTCGGCTCGGGCATCGTCGTGCTGGGCCAGGCCGCGGACGGCAAGGTCACGCTGCTGGCCGGCGTCACCCAGGACCTGACGGCACGGCTCAAGGCCGGCGAACTCGTCAACTTCGTGGCGTCACAGGTCGGCGGCAAGGGCGGCGGTCGGCCGGACATGGCCCAGGCCGGCGGCAGCGAGCCCGACAAATTGCCGGCCGCGCTGAAATCCGTGCACGCCTTCGTTGCCGGCAAGCTCGGCGCCTAAGCCTGCCATAGACCGCAGGCGTCCAAATTTCCCAGGGAACCATGGCTCTAATCGTCCAGAAATACGGCGGCACCTCGATGGGCTCGGTCGAGCGCATCGAGCACGTCGCCGGCAAGGTCGCCAGCTGGCGCGACAAAGGTCATCAGGTGGTGGTCGTGGTCTCCGCCATGTCCGGCGAGACCGACCGTCTGCTCAAGCTCGCCCGTTCCATCGCACCGCGCGGCAATCCGCGCGAATACGACCAGATCATCTCCTCGGGAGAACAGATTTCGATCGGCCTGCTGGCGCTTGCGCTGGAGAAGGCAGGAGTGCCGGCACGGTCGTACACCGGCCGCCAGGTCGCGATCCGCACGGATGATGCGCATGGCAAGGCACGCATCCAGAGCATCGACTCGGAGCGTCTGCTGGCCGACTGCAAGGCCGGGGTCGTTCCGGTGGTCGCCGGTTTTCAGGGCGTGGCCGACACCGACAGCGTCACCACTCTGGGGCGTGGCGGCTCGGACACGACCGGCGTGGCCCTGGCGGCGGCGCTCGGCGCCGACGAGTGTCAGATCTACACCGATGTCGATGGGGTCTACACCACCGACCCGCGCGTCGAACCGCGCGCGCGGCGTCTGGACCGGATCACGTTCGAGGAAATGCTGGAAATGGCCAGCCTCGGGTCCAAGATACTGCAGATACGGTCAGTCGAATTCGCCGGTAAGTACAAGGTGCCGCTACGCGTCCTGTCCACGTTCGAGGACGGCCCCGGCACGCTCATCACGCTTGAGGATTCTGGTATGGAAGAACCGCTGATCTCCGGCATCGCCTTCAATCGCGACGAAGCGCAGATCACCATGGTCGGGGTGCCCGACAAGCCCGGCATCGCCGCCGCGATTCTGGGGCCGGTCGGTGAGGCCAACATCGAGATCGACATGATCGTGCAGAACGTCGCGGGCGATTCGACCACGGACTTCACTTTCACCGTGCACCGCAACGACGTCGAGCGGGCCGTGGAAATCGTCGAAGGCGTTGCGCGCGAACTCGGCGCGGCCGGAGTGCGCACCGCGCAGGACATCGTCAAGGTGTCCTTGGTCGGCGTCGGCATGCGCAGTCACGCCGGCATCGCCTCGCAGATGTTCAAGGCCCTCGCGGCGGAAGGCATCAACATCCGCATGATCTCCACATCGGAGATCAAGATCTCCGTTGTCATCGAAGACAAGTATCTCGAACTTGCCGTTCGGACGCTGCATAAGTCCTTTCGGCTGGAAAGCGCACCCGTTGCGGGGTGACGTGGGTTACAACATTGTTTCACGTATGGCAATAGTGCGCGGAACAGGATTGAGATCGAGGGGTCCAAGAATCATCCTGCCGGCTCTAATGGAAGGAGTGAATGGATGCTTATTTTGACAAGGCGCGTCGGCGAGACCGTCATGATCGGTGACGAGGTTTCCGTGACGGTCCTCGGTGTCAAAGGAAATCAGGTTCGCCTGGGTGTGGATGCCCCCAAGAACGTGGCGGTTCATCGCGAAGAGATTTTCGAGCGTATCAAGCGCGAAGAAGCCCTGCCCGGGACCGGTACGGGCGGCTGAGCCGATACCGCCGCTGAGGGCGGCAGTCAGGCGATGGCGGCACGGGCGGCAGCGCTGTGCTCGCCGTTGTTCCGCGTCCCGCATTCCGGCTTTGCGCCTGTGGCCCCATCATGCTTTACCGGGCCCCGACGGTCCGGTATTCTCTCGCCCTCTTTGGCGGTCCAGCCCGTGAATCCACGGCCGGTCGCCTCCAAGTCCCGGAGAGATGGCCGAGTGGACGAAGGCGCTCCCCTGCTAAGGGAGTAAGGGCCAAAAGCTCTTCGAGGGTTCGAATCCCTCTCTCTCCGCCATATTCACATTGCAGGCTTGCGAAGACCCTAACACCCTGAAAGGCAAGGTGGTTTTTGCGGTTCGAAAGCCCTCATTCCGCACATATTGCAAACGTTCTGAAAACGCCAGTTTCAGCAGCGCCTGCTTGTGCTCGAAACGGTCAGAAACCCATAGTTTATAAGGGCTTGCGAGAAACGTGAGGGCGGTTCGAAGTGCTTGCTCGAAAGGTCGTTTCGGCTGCGTGATTTGAGCGGCTTTTTCACGCAAAACGATCTTCTCGGCATCCACCGCCTTGATGCGTTGCTCAATGGCCGCCACCGCCGTCGCGGACTCGACTTCGACAAGGCGCGTCACCAGCTTGTCTGTCTCCCGGTCCAGTTCGCGCAGACGCCCATCAAGATGCTTGCGGCGGTCCTGTTGCCAGCTTCGCCGATGCTCCCACAGGTCCTTGAACATCGCCTGCAGCGTCGCAAACATCGCCCTGGACGGCTGCAACGCCTGCACGAGCTCGCCGAACGCACCCTCGATCACATCGCGGCGAATGGACTTGCTGCGGCTCTCGCAGCCCTTGGTGACGCAGTAGTAGTACGGATAGACCGTATTGCGCCCTTTGCTCCAGCAAGCCGTCAGCGGCTGACCACAGTCGCCGCAGGTGACGAATCCCCGAAGGGGAAAATCCGCATCGAGGTTCTTCCGTGCCGGGACGTAAGCCCCTTCCTTCATCCGCTGCTGAATCTTCTGATAGCTTTCGAAGCTGATGAGCGGCTCATGTTGGCCCTTGCGCAGCGATACATCCCGAGCCTCGCATTCGATGTAACCAGCGTAGGTCACGCGCGACAAAATCCGCTCGACATCCTGATTGCTCACTTCGCCCCGGTAGTTCCGAGGAAACTCAGGGTGCTGCTCGAAGAAACGTTTCACCTCCGCCTTCAGTTGCAGCCTGCCAGAGGCATACCCCTCCAAGCCTGCGGCGACAATGCTCGCCAGAGGCTCGTTGCGAACGATGATCTTGCCGCCCCCGGACGGGTCCTTGATCCACTTGTAACCAACAGGCGGCTTGGGGTTGATGTAGTAGCCGTTGAGCAGTCGAGCGCGGCTGCGATGCTGCGCGACCTCGCCGATCTTCTGACGCTGATGCTGGCTCACCGTCGCCAGCAGATTTTCGACAAGCTGAGAATCCGGGTCTTCGCCGAATTCGATACTCGGTGAAAACAACTCACCTCCCGCGCTCGCCAACGCGGCTCGCAACTCCCAATGCGCCGTAATGGAACGCGCCCAGCGGCTGACATCATCAATGATGACGGCGGGACGGTCTTTACGATGTTTGCGTAGAAACGCCAGCATCTCCTGCATGCCGGGTCGGTCCGTCAGCGCACCTGATTTGCTATCGCTGAAAGTCGCCACTACGTCAAAGCCTTTGTATTTCGCATATTCAAGGCATCGCGTGGCTTGAGATTCGACGCCGCTGCCTTGTTCGGCTTGGCGCTTCGATGACACTCGGCAGTACGTGACGGCTATTCTCAGCTTGCCCTGCGTTGGAAGCTTCGGTTCCATGACAAGATTCATGACTCTTCCTTTCTCGCCGTCTTCGCGGCGCTTTCAATGCTCTTTTTCTTGCTTTTATCTTTCGATTCTACGTGGTTCTCTGCGGAGTTCAGAGATTTATCCACCATCTGCGCAAATATGTTGTGGATAGAATCGACGCCCCAGCCGAGATCGACGAACGCCATCGTGATATTCCACAAGGTACGCAGCAACTCGTTTTCCTGCTCGGGCGTCATCTCGAATTCTTCGAGGTGATGCCGGTAGCGCTCGGGATCGAGCGTCATGTTGCCGGACTGTGGCGGGCCGGTTTCCGCGTGCGGTTCAAGGTCGTTGAAATCCTGTCGCATCGCCTGTTTTCCTATTCGTCAATTGCCTGTGTTCGCCTCCTGTATTTAGAACAAAAGGAGAACATTTATAGCTCCAAAAGATATAAATGCAAGGATTAAATGTGATTTATTGGGAATAAATTCATGTACTACATATTTCGCTACCTTTCCAGGCCTTTCTCACGCGCGCGCGGTGTGGCTTCGCGCGTCAAGGCGTTATCCGGGCCTTGCTGCGTCCGTTCCTGAGCACGCTTGTATTCATCGCGCCAGTCCTGATTGAAGCGCTGCCTGATCTGCAACAGGGCGTGCTTGGGCCGCAGTTCGGGAAACGGCTTGTCGCGCTTGACCATGCGTGAGCCGGTTTCGCCTTGCCGTTCATCGACGGCGTTGAACGCATCGCGCTTTGTGTCGTTCGCAGGTAGATGCGCCCGTCCGAACGGCCCTTGCATGCTGCCTTGATCCCGCAGACTGTCCGGTGCTTGCCGCTGGAACTCTGGGCGCTGCCACGCAAAGCTCGTGGCGGTTTTGCGTTCAGTCATGCCTAACGTCCCCGGCTACGCGAACGGCTGCGATCTCTGCCGTCTACCTGCTCGAACGGGTCTTGCTGCTGGGTATCACGGGATTGCTCGCGCTGGTTGTCCAGCATGAAGAACGCGCCTTCCTTGAGGCTTTGCGGCGAGATATGCCATTCGATCAAGCCGCCTTCCTTGCCGTTCTTGCGCGGCCAGACAGTGGCGACGTTGACCGGGCTGCCGAGACGCCCGCGACCCTCGGTATCCACGGTATCCATCTGCTGCTCGGCGAAGCTGATACGGTGTGTCGGCACGTTTTCCTCACTGCGCGATTGCTGGCGCTGCGTGTCCAGTACGAAATAAGCACCGTCTTTCAGGTTTTGCGGTGAGATATGCCAGCGCAGCAGGCCGCCTTGTTTGGCTCTTGTGCAGAAGCATGAGGTAACTATCGGGCCCTGGGGAAGAGCGCGAGCGGAGGTTCGGAGGTAGCGGACTGCCGGATCTTGAGCTTGAAGTAGTCCTGATCGATCAGCCCGCGAGCGCGCT
>Ga0207893_1000027_pt1 | contig 139918 bp, 113 predicted proteins | sample MalvirmetaMSP121_FD_184233 | JGI IMG/M metagenome (GOLD analysis project Ga0207893, IMG submission 184233) | Marine viral communities from the Deep Pacific Ocean - MSP-121 (SPAdes) | ecosystem: Environmental > Aquatic > Marine > Oceanic | place: Pacific Ocean | collected 2001-06-02 | reverse complement strand
GTGATCCTCGCCATGCGGCAGGGCGCCGAGCGCTGGGGCGTGGGCGGCGGTGCCTCGCATTTGGTCATGGGGCACAGCACACCGCATCACCAGCTCGAAGAGGCTTTGGCTGAGCTCACCGGTCGACCGCGGGCGCTGCTGTTCTCCACCGGTTATATGGCCAACCTCGCAGCCGTCACCGCGCTGGTGGGGCAGGGCGATACGGTGCTGGAAGACCGGATCAATCATGCTTCGCTGCTCGACGCCGGACTGCTCAGCGGCGCCCGCTTCTCCCGTTACCTGCACAATGATGCCGATAGCCTGGCCAAGCGCCTGGGCAAGGCCGCCGGCGACGCGCTGGTGGTCACTGACGGTGTGTTCAGCATGGACGGTGATCTGGCCGACCTGCCCGCGATCTGCGCGACTGCGAACGCCAAGAATGCCTGGGTCATGGTGGACGACGCTCATGGCTTCGGCCCATTGGGCAAGACTGGTGGCGGCATCGTCGAGCATTTCGGCCTGGGTATTGATGACGTGCCGGTCCTGGTCGGCACGCTCGGCAAGGCCTTCGGCACTGCCGGGGCCTTCGTAGCGGGCAGCGAGGACCTGATCGAAACGCTGATCCAGTTCGCTCGGCCTTACATCTATACGACCAGCCAGCCACCGGCGGTGGCCTGCGCAACGTTGAAAAGTCTCGAGTTGCTGCGCAGCGAGGGCTGGCGTCGAGATCATCTGAACGGCTTGATTGCACGATTCCGCCAGGGCGCGGCCGAGATCGGCCTGACCCTGATGGACAGCCCGACGCCAATCCAGCCGATTCTCATCGGTAGCAGCGAGCGGGCCCTGAAGCTTTCGGCGGCGTTGCGCGAGCGCGGGATTCTGGTCGGTGCCATTCGCCCGCCGACCGTGCCTGCCGGCAGTGCTCGGCTGCGGGTGACCTTCAGCGCGTCGCATAGCGAAGCGCAGGTGGAACGACTGTTGGATATCCTGGCCGAATGCTGGAATCGAATGGCCGAGGAGCCTGAAGCAAATGCCTGATCAGCTGTTTTTGCTGCCCGGATGGGCGTTTGGCCCGGCTGCGTTGCAGCCTTTGTGCGAGGCTTTGTCAGAGCTTGCGCCGGATCTCGATGTCATCATCGAGCCCTTGCCGGAGCTTGCCGAGGCGGGTGCCTGGCTGGATGAGCTCGACCGCCGTGTACCCGATGACAGCTGGTTGGTCGGTTGGTCGTTGGGCGGGATGCTGGCGTCGCAGCTCGCAGCGCGGCGCGTGGACTCCTGCCGTGGGCTGGTTACCATCGCCAGCAATCCGAGCTTCCGCGCTCGGCCACAATGGCCCGAGGGTATGGCGCCGGATATTTTTGACACCTTTCAAGAGGCGTTCCGGCTTGATCCCGAGGAAACACTGAAACGTTTCCGTCTGCTCTGCAGTCGCGGTGGCTACGATCCGCGAACGCTGGCCCGTCAGCTGGAAGTCAGCCAGTCCGATTCTGCGCCGGCTGTGCTCGATGCCGGCTTGCAGTTGCTCGCTGAGCTGGACGGTCGCGGCGCGCTGCACGGCTATTTTGGACCGCAATTGCACCTGTTCGCCGGTGGCGACGCGTTGGTGCCCTCGACGGCCTGTGATGCACTTCGGCGCTGGATGCCGGGCATCGAAGCCGAGTTGATCGCGTCGACCAGCCATGCTCTGCCGCTGGAGCGGCCGGATGACGTGGCGGCAACCATCGCGGCATTCATCGAGGGCAGAGCGAAATGACGGATGCGGCCACGGCACCGACGTTGGAGACGGGAAGCGCCCTGCCTGACAAACGTCAGGTCGCGGCGTCATTCTCCCGCGCGGCGTCCAGCTATGACGCCGTGGCCGAGCTGCAGCGCACGGTCGGTAATGCGCTAATCGAGCGTTTGTCCTGCTCAACGGCGCCGGCGCGCTGGCTCGACCTGGGATGTGGCACCGGCTATTTCTCTCGAAGCCTTGCGAGCCGTTTCCCTGCTGGCGAAGGCGTCGCGCTGGATATTGCCGAAGGCATGCTGCGCCACGCCCGACCTCAGGGCGGCGCCAGCCATTTCGTCGCTGGCGATGCCGAATGCTTGCCGCTTCGTGATGCGTCGGTAGATCTGATCTTTTCCAGCCTGGCGCTGCAGTGGTGTGAAGATTTCTCCGCCGTAGTCGGCGAGGCGAAGCGGGTGCTGCGTCCCGGTGGTGTGTTCGCCTTCAGCAGTCTGTGCAGTGGCACGCTGCAAGAACTGCGCGACAGCTGGCAGGCGGTGGACGGTTTTGCCCACGTGAATCGCTTTCGTTCGTTCGGCGCGTACCAGCATCACTGCACTCACAGTGGTTTGCAGCTGGAGCGGTTGGAGGTCGAGCCGCAGGTGCTGCATTTCCCCGAGCTGCGGCAGCTGACCCACGAACTCAAAGCGCTCGGCGCACATAACCTGAACCCTGGCCGTCCGGGCGGGCTGACCGGTCGCGCACGTATTCGTGCGCTGATCGATGCCTACGAGCGGTTCCGTACGCCGAGCGGGCTCCCGGCGACCTATCAGGTTGTGTATGGCGTGTTGTGCAAGGAGTTGACATGACCGCGGCTTATTTCGTCACCGGCACCGATACCGAAGTTGGCAAGACCACCATCGCTGCCGGGCTCCTGCATGCCGCGCGGCTGGCCGGGCTCAGTACCGCGGCGGCGAAGCCTGTGGCATCCGGTTGCGAAATCACCGCCAACGGCCTGCGCAACAGCGACGCGCTGGTGCTGCTCGGTGAGTGCACACTGCCGCTGCGCTACGAACAGGTCAATCCTATGGCCTTCGAGCCGGCGATAGCGCCGCATCTGGCCGCTCGCGAGGCTGGTGTCGAGCTGAGTGTCGCGGCGCTGGCCGAGCCGGTTCGTCGAGTGTTGGCGTTGCACGCTCAGTTCTCTCTAGTCGAAGGCGCAGGTGGTTGGCGCGTTCCGCTGGCAGGAGACGAAACACTTTCCGATCTCGCCATAGCGCTCAGCCTCCCGGTTATCCTCGTGGTCGGCGTGCGCCTTGGCTGTATCAACCATGCGCTGCTCAGCGCCGAGGCCATCGAGCGAGATGGACTTAGGCTGGCAGGCTGGGTCGCCAACATCGTCGATCCTTCCACCTCACGCTTGCAGGAAAATCTCGCGACCTTGGAGCAGCGCCTTGAGGCACCATGCCTCGGCCGGGTGCCGCGCTTGGCGACTGCAAGCCCGGCCGAGGTTGCGCGCTACCTCGACCTGTCAGTGCTCCGGCTCATGCCGTCCAGGGCGTGAACACGCGTTTGTTATAGCGACGTGGAACTGGCGTCAGCGGAGCGGCTCTGGTATCAATGATGGCTATGTGATCTCAGAGGGGTTGAATCATGCAGATCAACAACAGCCTTTTATCTGCCGGCCTTGGCGCGTACCAAGCCGGACAGCAGCGAGTTGACCAGGCCAGTGGCGTCGTGGCTGATCGCACACTGCCGGCTGCTCAAGCCTCTCAGGCCGTGGCTGACACGGTCGAGCTGACCGAGCAACTGGTTCAGATGAAAGTGGGTGAGCATCAAGCCAAAGCCGGCGTCCGCCTTCTGCAGACTGCCGACGAAGTACTCGGCACTTTGGTCAATACCAAAGCCTGACCTGCGCCGGCCTGTCTGGCCGGCCGTCTCGCCCGATCTCGGGCACCGCTACCCCTGTCTATGGTTATTCAGATGCCGACGAATGGCGTCATGGTCGCTGCTTGACATCGTTAAGGGCTAAACGTATGTTTCAAACGCCTGTTTGACCTGCCGGGGCGATGCCGGATGGTCCAATCAAATCAAGCGTGGCTGATCTGTCGGCCACCTGAATCAAGAACCCACTGCTGAGGTTTACGATATGCCTGACTACAAGGCCCCCTTGCGCGATATCCGCTTTGTACGTGACGAATTGCTCGGCTACGAAGCGCACTACCAAAGCCTTCCGGGTTGTGAAGACGCCACCCCGGACATGGTCAACGCCATTCTTGATGAAGGCGCCAAGTTCTGTGAGCAGGTGATTGCCCCCCTCAACCGAGTAGGCGACACCGAAGGTTGTACCTGGAGCGAGAGCGGCGTGAAGACGCCCACCGGCTTCAAAGAGGCTTATCAGCAGTTCGTGGAAGGCGGCTGGCCGAGCTTGGCTCATGATGTCGAGCACGGCGGTCAGGGCTTGCCTGAATCGCTGGGCATGGCCATCAGCGAAATGGTCGGCGAAGCCAACTGGTCTTGGGGCATGTACCCCGGCCTGTCTCATGGCGCCATGAACACACTGCACGAGCACGGCACGCCCGAGCAGCAGCAGGCCTATCTGACCAAGCTGGTTTCCGGCGAGTGGACCGGCACCATGTGCCTGACCGAGCCGCATTGCGGCACCGACCTGGGCATGCTGCGCACCAAGGCAGAGCCTCAGGCTGACGGCAGCTACAAGGTTTCAGGCACCAAGATCTTCATTTCTGCTGGCGAACACGACATGGCCGACAATATCGTCCATATCGTTCTGGCTCGCCTGCCCGATGCGCCGCAAGGCACCAAGGGTATTTCGCTGTTCATCGTGCCGAAGTTCCTGCCGAACGCCGAAGGCGGCGTAGGCGAGCGCAACGGTGTGTCCTGTGGCTCGCTCGAGCACAAGATGGGCATCCACGGTAATGCTACTTGCGTGATGAACTTCGACGCTGCCACCGGCTTCCTGGTCGGCCCGCCGAACAAGGGCCTGAACTGCATGTTCACCTTCATGAACACGGCCCGCCTGGGTACTGCTCTGCAGGGCCTGGCTCACGCCGAGATCGGTTTCCAGGGCGGCATCAAGTATGCGCGTGAGCGCCTGCAGATGCGTTCGCTGACCGGCCCCAAGGCTCCTGAGAAAGCCGCTGACCCGATCATCGTGCATCCGGACGTACGCCGTATGCTGCTGACCATGAAGGCCTTTGCCGAAGGCAACCGTGCAATGCTTTACTTCGCTGCCAAGCAGGTGGACATCACCCAGCGCAGCAAGGATGAAGAGCAACGCAAGGCCGCCGATGCAATGCTGGCGTTCCTGACGCCGATCGCCAAGGCGTTCATGACCGAAGTTGGCTTTGAAGCGGCCAACCATGGCGTACAGATCTACGGTGGTCACGGCTTCATCGCCGAGTGGGGCATGGAGCAGAACGTTCGCGACAGCCGCATCTCCTGCCTGTACGAAGGCACCACCGGCATCCAGGCGCTCGACCTGCTGGGCCGCAAGGTGCTGATGACCCAGGGCGAAGCGCTGAAAGGCTTCACCAAGGTCGTGCACAAGTTCTGCCAGGCCAATGAGGGCAACGAGGCGGTCAAGCAGTTCGTCGAGCCGCTGGCCAAGCTGAACAAGGAGTGGGGCGACCTGACCATGAAGGTCGGCATGGCCGCGATGAAAGACCGCGAAGAAGTCGGTGCCGCTTCGGTGGACTACCTGATGTACTGCGGTTATGCCTGCCTGGCCTACTTCTGGGCCGACATGGCGCGCCTGGCTTCGGAAAAGATCGCAGCTGGCGAAGACGCGGATGGCTTCTACACCGCCAAGGTGCAGACGGCGCGTTTCTACTTCCAGCGCATCCTGCCGCGCACCCGCACCCACGTTGAAACCATGCTGTCCGGAGCTGACAACCTGATGGACATGGATGAAGCGCACTTCGAACTGGCCTACTAAGGTCTCTCGCAAAAAAGAAACCGCTGCTACGGCAGCGGTTTTTTTTGTCTGTTTTTCACTATGCAAGTCATTGTTGTTCACCTCGTGGGTGAACCTGTCATCAAGTGCAGGCAGAATGCCTGCTTTCCTCACGGGCGTTACCGGAACCGCCGTGCCTCGTCTGAGTCCAGCTCGCTTCAGTCATTTCTATGCACCCCTGGCGCTATTGGCCGGAGGGCTTGTCGCTGCGCGTCAACCGACGCTGAATGAGTTCTTCACGTCGCTGTTCAATGTGCTACCCACCGTGTTGCTGTTGCTAGGCGGGGCCTTTTGCATCGCCTATGCGCGGGTTCGGGAGACCTTTCTGCTGCTGACGGTTTATATCGTCTATTTCCTGCTCGATACCCAAGTCGACCATTACCGGCTCACCGGCGCGCTTCTGCCAGAGGCTGCACTCACCTTCCACCTGTGCAGTCTGCTCTTGCCGGCGCTCTACGGTCTGTATGCCCTTTGGCAAGAGCGTGCACATCTGTTGCAGGACGGTCTGGCACGGCTCGCTGTCGTATTTGCCGTCTCGGTCTTGGCGCTGGCGGTGGCGCGGCGCTTCCCAGCGGGGGTGCTCGACTGGCTGACGGACGTTCGCTGGCCGTCGTTGCAAGCTGACTGGCTGCAATTGATCCAGCTGGCCTATCCAGTATTTCTGATTGCCATACTCGGGGTGCTGGCGCAGTACCTGCGGCGGCCACGGCCAGTGCACGCGGCGCAGTTGATTGCGCTGATCGGCCTGCTCCTGATGCTGCCTCAGGTATTCAGTCGACCCGGTGCGCTCAACGTCTTGAGCAGCTTGATGATGCTGGTGCTGGTGGTCTCCATTGCCCAGGAGGCCTATCAAATGGCGTTTCGTGACGAGTTGACCGGCCTGCCTGGCCGTCGCGCCCTAAACGAGCGGCTGCAGCGCCTGGGGCGTCGCTATGTAATCGCCATGGCTGACGTCGATCGGTTCAAGGCCTTCAACGACACCCACGGACACGACGTGGGGGACGAAGTGCTGCGCCTCGTTGCGAGCCGGTTGCGCAAGGTCGGTGGCGGTGGTCGTGCCTACCGCTACGGTGGTGAAGAGTTCGCGCTGGTATTTCCGGGGCGTGAGCTGGCGCATTGCTTGCCGCATCTGGAAGCCGTGCGGCAGGCCGTCGAGAGCTATCCACTGCAGCTGCGCGACAAGTCCAGCCGGCCAAAGGATGCGGAGCAGGGGCGGCAGCGCCGCGGTGTCGCTTCGGCAGCCGCGGTCTCAGTGACCATCAGCATCGGCGTCGCCGAGCGCCTGATGACGCAGCGCAGCCCCGAGGAAGTCATCAAGAAGGCCGATCAGGCGCTCTATAGCGCCAAGGGTGCAGGGCGCAACTGCATCCGATCGCATGGAGAGAACCGCCGCGGTGCGATGCGTACGTTGAAAGAGGTGAGCGCCGACGGCTAGGGCGCAGCTGGAAAACAGCCGGTGTTGACGGTGCGATCGGTGGGGCAGCCGGCGGTTATGGCGGCGCATTCAGCGCCTGCAATGTGATGGCGAGCGGGTCGATCTGACAGTAGCGTGGCGGCATAACAATGCACTGTGCTGTTCTGGAGAACGATATGCCCGCTTACAAGGCTCCCCTGCGCGATATGCGCTTTCTGATCGACGAAGTGTTCGACTTTCATGGCAGCTACGCGGCCAACGGTGCAGAAGACGCGACGCCTGACACGGTTAACGCGATCCTCGAAGAGGGCGCCAAGTTCTGCGAGCAGGTCCTTGCGCCACTTAACCGAAGCGGTGACGAGGAAGGCTGCCATTTCGACGACGGCGTGGTAGTCACCCCGAAGGGCTTCAAGGAAGCCTTTGCGCAGTATGCTGAAGGCGGCTGGATGGGCCTTGCCTCGGATCCTACCTATGGCGGTCAAGGTCTGCCTCACTCGCTGGGGCTGGTGGTCGGCGAGATGGTCGGCTCGGCGAATACCTCCTTTGGTATGTATCCGGGGCTGACCCATGGCGCCATGGCTGCGATAGCCGCCCACGGTACCGACGAGCAGAAACAGGCCTACCTGACGCGCATGACCGAGGGCCGCTGGACCGGCACCATGTGCCTCACCGAATCCCATTGCGGCACGGACCTGGGCATCATCAAGACCCGTGCGGTCCCGCAGGCAGATGGCAGCTATGCGATCAGCGGCACGAAGATCTTCATCTCCGCCGGCGAGCACGACATGAGCGAGAACATCGTGCATCTGGTTCTGGCCAAACTCCCCGACGCGCCTGCCGGAACCAAGGGTATTTCACTGTTCATCGTGCCCAAGTTCCTGCCTGACGCGACCGGAGAAGCGGGTGAGCGCAACGCTGTCGCCTGTGGCTCCATCGAGCACAAGATGGGAATCAAGGCCTCGGCGACCTGCGTGATCAACTTTGATGGTGCCCAGGGTTTCCTCATCGGTGAGCCCAACAAGGGTCTCAACTGCATGTTCACCATGATGAACCATGCACGGCTTGGCACCGGCATGCAGGGCTTGTGCAGTGGCGAGGCGAGCTTCCAGGGCGCCATACAATACGCCAACGAGCGTTTGCAGATGCGCGCACTGACCGGGGCGAAGTTTCCCGAGAAGCCTGCCGACCCAATCATCGTGCACCCCGATGTGCGACGCATGCTGCTGACCATGAAGGCGTTCAACGAGGGCAACCGAGCCCTGGCCTACTTCACCGCGCAGTTGCTCGATCAAATACACAGCCCGGACGCCGACAAGCGCAAGGAAGCCGAGGATCTGCTCGCGTTTCTCACCCCTATCTGCAAGGCCTTCATGACCGACACGGGGTTGGAAGTGACCAATCTCGGCATGCAGATATTTGGCGGCCACGGGTACATTCGAGAGTGGGGCATGGAACAGCTGGTGCGCGATTGCCGCATCGCGCCGATCTACGAAGGTACCAACGGCATTCAGGCACTCGATCTGCTGGGCCGCAAGGTGCTCGGCAGCCAGGGCAAGCTGATGCTTGGTTTCACCAAGCAGGTACACAAGTTCTGCGAGGCTAACGCGCAGCATCCTCAGCTGCAGCAATACGTCACGCAGCTGGCTGGCCTGAATCGCGAGCTGGGCGAGATCACCACCCGAATCGGCATGGCCGCGATGAAGAACCCTGACGAAGTCGGCGCGGCCTCGGTCGACTACCTGATGTACTGCGGCTACCTGATCTTGGGCTACTTCTGGCTGCGCATGGCCGTAGTGGCGCAGGGCCGGCTCGACGAGGCGGGCAGCGATGCGGCCTTCTACCAGTCGAAGCTGACCACTGCCGAGTTCTACTTTGCTCGCCTGCTGCCGCGCACCGCAGCCCACAAGGTAGCCATCGAGGCCGGTAGTGCCAGCCTGATGAAGCTGGCCGCTGACCAATTCGCTTTCTGATCCATCGGCAGACTCTTTAGCCCGCCTCGTGCGGGCTTTTTTATGGGCGATATCAGCTGGGCCTCGTGGATGGCAGGTGCACCAGCAAGGCTGCCTTAAGCGTCGAGACGAGAACTGATCAGTCATTTAAAGACGCTTCGGGCGCCGATTGGTCTTCAGTTAGACTCGCGAAACTGCTGCGGCCAATCGGCCGGGTGACACGTTTTCTGCGAGGTCTTTTCCATGGCTGACTACAAAGCACCGCTGCGCGATATGCGTTTCGTCCTGAATGAAGTCTTCGACGCCCCGAAGCTCTGGCAGACGATGCCAGCGCTAGCGGAAGTCGTCGATGCGGAAACCGCCGAAGCCATCCTCGAGGAGGCGGGCAAGATCACCGCCAATTCTATTGCGCCGCTCAACCGCAGTGGTGATGAGGAAGGCTGCCGCTGGGTCGACGGCGCGGTAACCACCCCGGCGGGATACCCGGAGGCCTATCGCCTTTATGCCGAAGGCGGTTGGGTCGGTGTAGGCGGTGACCCAGCCTACGGCGGCATGGGCATGCCGAAGGCAATCTCGGCGCAGGTCGAGGAGATGATGAACTCGGCCAGCTTGGCGTTCGGTTTGTACCCTATGCTGACCTCCGGCGCCTGCCTGTCCATCTACGCCCATGCCAGCGAAGAGCTGAAGCAGAAGTACCTGCCGAACATGTATGCCGGTGTCTGGTCCGGCTCCATGTGCCTGACCGAGCCACACGCAGGTACCGATCTGGGCATCATTCGCACCAAGGCCGAGCCGCACGCGGACGGATCGTACAAGGTCAGCGGCACCAAGATCTTCATTACCGGTGGTGAGCACGATCTCACCGAGAACATCATCCACCTTGTACTGGCCAAACTGCCCGATGCGCCGGCCGGTTCCCGCGGTATCTCGCTGTTTCTGGTGCCCAAAGTGATGGTCAACGAAGACGGCAGCCTTGGGGCGCGCAACAGCCTCGGCTGCGGCTCGATCGAGCACAAGATGGGCATCCAGGCCTCGGCCACCTGCGTTATGAACTTCGACGGTGCCACCGGCTGGATGGTCGGCGAGCCGAACAAGGGCCTGGCAGCGATGTTCACCATGATGAACTATGAGCGTCTAGGCGTGGGTATCCAGGGTTTGGCCACGGGCGAGCGTTCCTATCAGAGCGCCATTGAGTACGCGCGTGAGCGTATCCAAAGTCGCGCGCCGACTGGTCCGGTAGCGCAAGAAAAGGCCGCCGACCCGATCATCGTGCATCCGGACGTGCGCCGTATGCTGTTGACGATGAAAGCGCTGAATGAAGGTGGCCGCGCTTTTTCCAGTTACGTGGCGCTTCAACTGGACATCGCCAAGTTCAGCGATGACGCCGAAGCCCGCCAGCGTGCCGAGGCACAGGTGGCCCTGTTGACGCCGGTGGCAAAAGCCTTCCTCACCGACATGGGGTTGGAGACCACTGTCCATGGTCAGCAGGTGTTTGGTGGCCACGGCTTCATCCGTGAGTGGGGGCAGGAGCAGCTGGTGCGCGACTGCAGGATCACTCAGATTTACGAAGGTACCAATGGGATCCAGGCGCTGGATCTGCTCGGACGTAAGGTTGTGGGCAGTGGTGGTGAGCTTTACAGCGCGTTTGCCGAAGAAATCCGCGGCTTCTGTGCAGCAGCGGGCAGTGAGCTTGAAGAGTTCACGGCGCCTTTGAAAGCAGCACTGGAAAACCTTGACGCGCTCACCGCCTCTGTCATCGACAGCGCGAAGCGCAATCCCAACGAGATCGGTGCGGCTTCGGTCGAATATCTGCATGTGTTCGGTTACACGGCTTACGCCTATATGTGGGCCCGGATGGCGGAAGCCGCACTGGGCAAAGAGGCCCAGGACGACTTCTATGCCAGCAAGCTAGGCACCGCGCGGTTCTATTTCGCACGACTGCTGCCTCGCATCCACTCGTTGAGCGCCACCGTACGGGCCGGCAGTGAATCGTTGTATTTGCTGGATGCTGCGCAGTTCTAAAAAAGCTTAATCCGTGAAGGCATATTGAAATTAATTGGCCATCTTTGGGAACAATGTGCCATTGCCTCAGTCATAGATCTGCTTCGCTTGTAGTCAATCGCTTACACGCAACGCCAAGGAAAGGTTTGTGTGTAAGTGAATGCTTACAAGTCGTGGTGCGAACTGCTACTACAGGTTTCTCTGACCGATCGGTAGTCTTTTCCGCCATGGACGCTGCGTAGGGAAGCGCTTCAGCCACAAAACGGACGCGTAGCGGAACGACGCCAGGGAGGCGTAAGTCACGGATGTCGGTTACAGTCTGCAAAGGCCCCGCTTCGGCGGGGTTTTCTTTTTTCATACAGCAGAAACCAGGCGTTACCTGATTCATTGAGTTCTCAATGAATCGAGTTTCTATCGGCTCCAGCCGAGTTCGCCTGAGGCTCGGGCGATCTGGCGCAACGGCGTCACACAAGCCGCTAACAATCCGTGCTCCCTGGTTTGGCGCCTAATGACCATCAGTCAGTCATCGACGCCGTGTCGCTTCAGGCCGGCATGCAGACGCCGGTGCCTCCCAGCCCACAGTATCCGCCTGGGTTTTTCGCCAAATATTGCTGGTGATAGGCCTCGGCGTAGTAGAACGCTGGCAGATCGCCAATCTCTGTGGTGATGCTGCCCAACCCGTGCTTGTTCAGTTCTGTCTGAAAGCGCGCTTCGCTATCGCGTGCCATTTCGAGTTGAGCCTCGGTAAAGCAATAGATCGCCGAGCGGTACTGAGTGCCAATGTCGTTGCCTTGGCGCATGCCCTGTGTAGGGTTGTGCGCCTCCCAGAACAGCTTGAGCAGGTCACCATAGGAGATCTGCTGGGGATCGAAGACCACCAGCACGGCTTCAGTGTGCCCGGTGAGGCCGGAGCAAACTTCTTCGTAGGTGGGGTTTGGCGTGTGGCCGCCGGCATAGATCACCGCGGTTGTCCAAACACCGGGCTGCTCCCAAAAACGTCGCTCGGCTCCCCAGAAACAGCCTATGGCAAACATGGCCTGCTGCAGGTGCGCCGGGAAAGGTGGTTGCAGCGGGTTGCCGCTGACGAAGTGGGCTTCGGGTACCGGGACGGGTGTGGCGCGTCCGGGCAGGGCTTGTCCCGCATCAGGTAGCGCTTGTTTATGAACGAGAATTTGCGAGCGCAGGGTCATTGTGGTCCTCGTGCCTTGGGCAGGTTTTCAGCTAGCCTAGGCTACCAAGCTGACAAATCCAACGCGCGCGTGCCTGGACGGTAGGCGCAGACCGTTAGAGCCAGTGTGGGTATCGGCGTAGCGAGGTCAGTAGCTGGTCGCCGGGGATGGGTTTGTCGAACAGGTAGCCCTGCCCGATATCGCAGCGCTGATGGCGCAGGAAGTTCAGCTGCTCGACCGTCTCGATGCCTTCCGCAACCACCTTCAGATTAAGGTTGCGAGCCATGGCAATGACCGCTGAGGTGATCTCGATATCGTCCTGGTTAACCGGGATGTCCTTGATGAAGCTGCGGTCGATCTTGATCACGTCGATGGGGAATTTCTTCAGGTAGCTCAGCGAGGAATAGCCGGTACCAAAGTCGTCCATGGCCAGCGTGACCCCGAGGGCCTTGAGGCCTAACAGTTGCTGGCGGGTCTCTTCGGTCGCTTCGAGCAGCAGGCTTTCGGTCAATTCCAGCTCCAGGCGGTCCGGCGGCAGCTGTTCTTCGGAGAGAATGGCGGCGATAGAGCCGACCAGGTCGGGGTCTGAGAACTGCTTGGGTGAAAGGTTGATCGCGACCTGCGGTGTGCCGATACCCAACGCTGCCAGCTGCAGTCCCATCTTGCACGCTTCACGTGCAACCCACTTGCCTATCGGGATGATCAGCCCGGTTTCTTCGGCAACGCCGATGAATTGATCTGGGCGAATCATGCCTTTTTCCGGATGGTTCCAGCGCAGCAGCGCTTCCAGGCCTTGCAGCCGACCGCTGCGCAGACAGAGCTTGGGTTGATAGAAGACCTCAAGCTCATTCTGCACCAGCGCACGGCGCAGATTGTTTTCGACGAACAACTTGTAGTTGGCCTCGGCATGCAAGGCTTCGGTAAACACCTGTACCTGATTCTTGCCGTTGGCCTTGGCCTTGTGCAGGGCTTGGCCGGCGTGTTTCATCAGTGTCTCTGGATCACGGCCATGCAGAGGCGAGCAGGCCAGGCCGAGGGAGGCGCTGACGCTGATCAGCTGCTTGTCGACGAACAGGGGTTTGTCGAGTATGCGCAACACTTGATGCGCCAGCAGCTGGCCCTCTTCCAAGTCCATGTTGTCGAGTAGGAGGGCAAATTCGTTGCTGGCAAAGCGCGCGAGCACGCTGTCGCGGTTGAGGCTATTGCGCAAACGGCGAGCCAGGCTGGCGAGCAATTTGTCACCGGTCTGGTGCCCGAGGCTGTCATTGATGCGCTTGAAGTTGTCGATATCCACCAGCAACAGACACAGCTGAGGATCTTTGCTGGCGGCGAAACGCTCCTCGATGCTGCGGATGAAAAACGGACGATTTCCGAGGCTGGTCAAGTTATCGGTATAGGCCAGGCGTTCGATGTGCTGCTGCGCCAGCTTGCTCTGCGTGATGTCTTCGTAAATGCCGATGTAATGCGTGAGCTCACCGCTTTCGCCAAATACCTTGGAAATCGACAGCTGCCCCCAGTAAGGCTCCAGATTTTTGCGGCGGCTTCGGAATTCGCCCTGCCAGCTGTTGCTCTGTGACAACGCCGATGAGGTGTCAAAAAGCAATTCGCTGAGGTTTTCCAATGCAGTCAGGTCCGCCAGGCGGCGACCACGCACTTCATCGGCTGAAAACTGGGTGATGGAGGTGAAGCTCGGGTTCACGTATTCGACGATGCCGTCACGGTCGACCAGGATGAACGCGCTTGCACTCTGTTCGACGGCGCGTTGGAAGAGGTGCAGGGTGTGAGTGGCACTGACGCGCTGCTGATTGGCCAGTACTTGAGCGTACTGATCGGCCAGTTCGCCAGCGAACGCTACCTCATCGGCATGCCAGACCCTGACGCAGCCGGAGTGTTCCAGGCAGAGCACGCCGAAAACTTCCCCACCCACCCGGATCGTTGCGTCAAGGATCGACGTGATGCCTCGTGGCTTGAAGAATGACTGCGTGAGTTCCGCTGTGCGGGTGTCTTCGGCAACGTTTTGCACGTCGATCACTCGTCCACTGTGCAGTGCGTCCATATAACGCGGGCAAGCCGATATGTTCAGTGATGACGGGTATTCCAAACTGCCGCTGTCGCGGCAGTAGGCCGCAATAGCCTCTAGCTGATCTCCCTTCAGATGCCATATCGAGGCCCGAGCAATCCCATAGGCTTCGCTGGCAGCCTGGGTGATCAGCTGGGCTGCTTCGAGCTGTGGGTCAGCTGCGCTGTAACGGTGCCGTGCCAGGCGCACAATAAGGCTCTGTTGAGCACGGGAGCGAATCAGGTGCTCGAGGTGCTCATCCTGGGCCTGCTGATAAAACTCCAGCGTCGACCGTAACTTTGCGTTCTCGGATTCCAGGGCCGGGGAGGCCCGCTCTGCATGGGGTTCGACAATCAGGTAGCCACGCACCAATTCTCGACCATACTGTTGGCAGAGTTCGCCGATCTCCAACATGTCCAGCGGCCCACCGTAGGTGTGTAGGCAGTAACGAATGGAGTAGTGGCCCAGGGTTGCCAGCTGCGCCTGCACGACGTCATGAAGTTTAAGGCGAGCCTGCGGCTCCATGAGGCTGGCGTAAGGCGAGTCGATGAGAGAGCAGAGATCCTGCGCTGGTTGGCCCAGGTAACGCTCGCAGGCGGGATCGAGAAACAGCAGGGCCCAGCTGGATTCGTTCAAACGCTCGAAACGCAGCATGCCCAGCCTCGAAGGCACTGGCAACTGCGTCACAACCTCGGTCGCCAAACGGCTGGCGGCATCGGTATGTATTTTCATCGAGCGGTTTGCTTCCAGTATGCTGCGGGAGTCGCTTCGTTAGCCGCAGCTTAGACGCTTTCTATGGCGTGGCGATGGCTAAATAATATTAATTACCGCAAGGGTGCATCATGCAGCAGGGACTGACAAGTCGGCTATCAAAGTTACTGTTAATCTCGATTTTCCTGATCACCAGCGGACAGCTCAAGGCTGCCGAGCCAAATACCCTGGGCTCGGATGAATCGTCCCGCTATCTGGGCGAGCTCAAGACGCTTTATCTCACCCAGAACGAACGAAAAGCCCTGCTTGCGCACAGCAATGCGCTGCTTAAAACCTATGGATTGCGTGCGGCCTATCAAGTCGGGCAAGCCAACCCAGAGGATCTCGAATACCAGCTCAGCGCTGGAGCGCCTGGCGAGTTGCGTATTCGTGAGGAGCGCCGCGATGCGTCCGGCAACGTCGCTGTACGTAACCGTGGGTTCTCGGTGTTCGGCATGGCCCCCTACATTCAGTACCAGTGCCCGCCGCAAGGCGTGGCCTGCACTTTCGTCGGCGCAGCGGGCGGCGAACCATGGCTGACTATCCTCCGTGACCCCAAGGGGGCCGAGGAGCTGGCGAAGGCGCTGTCATTCCTGTTCCGCAATCTGCAGAAAGGCTAAGGACGTTTAGCGTTATCTCACAGACAAAAAACCCGCCTGAAGGCGGGTTTTTTGTAACTCATCGGATCACAACAGCATCGTGCGGATGTCCGCCAGCAGCTCGGACAGGCGCTTGGTAAAGCGCGCCGCCGCGGCGCCGTTGATGACGCGGTGGTCGTAGGACAGCGACAGCGGCAACATCAGGCGAGGCTGGAAGGCCTTGCCATCCCACACCGGCTGCATGGTCGCCTTGGATACACCGAGGATCGCCACTTCCGGCGCGTTGACGATCGGCGTGAAGCCGGTGCCGCCAATGTGGCCGAGGCTGGAGATGGTGAAGCAGGCGCCCTGCATGGCGTCGGGCGACAGCTTCTTGGTGCGCGCCTTCTCGGCGAGCTCAGCTGCCTCGGCTGCCAGTTGCAACAGGCTCTTCTGATCGACGTTCTTGATTACCGGCACCAGCAGGCCGTCAGGCGTATCGACGGCAAAACCGATGTGCACGTACTTCTTGCGGATCACAGCCTTGCCGCTAGGGGCTAGCGAGGCATTGAACTCCGGCAGTTCCTTAAGCAGGTGTGCACAGGCCTTGAGCAGCAGCGGCAGCACGGTCAGTTTGACGCCTGCTTTCTCGGCGACCGCCTTTTGCGATACGCGGAAGGCTTCCATTTCGGTGATGTCGGATGACTCGAACTGGGTCACGTGCGGGACGTTGAGCCAGCTTCGATGCAGATTGGCAGCGCCCACCTGCATTAGCCGGGTCATTGGCACTTCTTCGACTTCGCCAAACTTGCTGAAATCGACCTCAGGTATCGGCGGAATGCCCGCGCCACCGGTAGCACCCGTGGCCGGCGCTTGCTTGGCCTTGTGCATCATATTCTTGACGTAGGCCTGCACGTCTTCCTTGAGGATCCGTCCTTTCGGCCCGGTGCCAGGAACATCGGCCAATTCGACACCGAACTCCCGCGCAGTCATGCGGACCGCAGGGCCGGCATGTACCTTGGTGCCGGCTTTGCTTGGGCCGCTCACGGCCGGAGCAGGGGCAGCGGCCGCTTTAGATTCAGGCACGCCTTGCTTGTTCGGCGCGACTGCCTGCTGTTGCGGGGCTGCTTCCTGCGGTTTGGCTTCGGCCTTCTTCGCCGGCGCTGTGCCAGCCACCTTGAGCGTCAGGATCAGATCGCCGGTCTTGGCATCATCACCGACCTTGATCGACAGGGACTCCACCACGCCAGCCTTGGGCGCTGGAATCTCCATGCTGGCCTTGTCCGATTCAAGTGTGATCAGCGACTGGTCAGCCTCGACGCTGTCGCCGGCCTTGATCATGACTTCAATGACCTTGGCGCTGCCGCTGGAGCCGATGTCCGGAATCCGTACTTCCTCCACGGATTCGCCAGCTGCTTCGGCGGGCTCTTCAGCCGCCTGCTCGCTAAGCTTTTCCTTGGGTGCACTTGGCGCCTGGCCTGCGGGGGCAGGGCTGGCCGCGGCTGGCTTGCTCGCCGCCTCACCCTTGAGAATCAGAATCAGATCGCCAGTGCCGACTTCATCGCCTACCTTGACCGATATGCTTTCGACCACGCCGGCGGCGGGAGAGGGGATCTCCATGCTGGCCTTGTCGGATTCCAGGGTGATCAGCGGCTGCTCGGCGGCAATGGTGTCACCGGCCTTCACTGAGATTTCGATCACGCTGGCCTTGCCGGAAGAGCCAATGTCCGGAACCTTGATCTCTTGCGATTCGCTTTCCTCGGCGGAAGCCGATGCGTTGTCATCGCCCGCTGGCGTAGGTGCTTCGGCTTCATCAGTCGCACCGCCACTGCCGGCACCGGCCGGCTCGGCAGCGGCTTGCGCCGGCGCCTCGCTGGTCTGTTCTTCTTCGCTATCAAGCTCCAGCAGCTCATCACCTTCTTTCAGGCGGTCGCCGAGCTTGACCTTCAAGGCTTTCACCACGCCCGCCTTGGGTGCAGGAATTTCCATGCTGGCCTTGTCGGATTCGAGCGTCAGGATGCTCTGGTCGGCTTCGATACGGTCGCCGACCTTGACGAACAACTCGATTACTTCACCCTCACCGCTGCCGATGTCGGGTACGCGTATGGTTTCACTCACAATAGGTTCTCCTGTGCGCACGCATCAGCAATCCAGAGGATTGCGCTTCTCGGGGTCGATACCGAACTCGGTGATGGCGTTGGCCACGACCGTGCGCTCGATGGCGCCGCGAGCGGCGAGAGCCTGCAGGGCGGCGACCGCGACCCAGCGACGGTCGACTTCGAAGAAGTCACGCAGCTTGGCGCGCGAGTCGCTGCGGCCGAAGCCGTCGGTACCCAGCACCTGGTATTCACGCGACGGAACCCACTGGCGAATTTGATCGGCGAACAGCTTCATGTAGTCGGTGGAGGCGATGACCGGACCTTCGCGGCCTTCCAGACACTGCTCGACATAGCTCTTGCGGGGTTCGTCGGTTGGGTGCAAGCGGTTCCAGTGGTCCACCGCCAGGCCATCGCGGCGCAGCTCGTTGAAACTGGTCACGCTCCAGACGTCGGCACCCACGCCCATCTTGGCTAGGATGTCCACCGCGGCGCGTACCTCGCGCAGGATGGTGCCCGAGCCCATCAGCTGCACGCGGTGCTTGAAGTCGCCTTTGGCTTCTTCGAGCAGGTACATGCCTTTGAGAATGCCTTCCTCGACACCCTGCGGCATGGCCGGCTGCTGGTAGTTCTCGTTCATCACCGTGATGTAGTAATAGACGCTCTTCTGCAGCTCCATCATCTCGTGCATGCCGTGGTGCATGATCACCGCCAGCTCGTAGCCGTAGGTGGGGTCATAGCTGCGGCAGTTGGGTATGGTGCTGGCGAGGATATGGCTGTGACCGTCCTCATGCTGGAGGCCTTCGCCGTTCAGCGTGGTACGGCCGGCGGTGCCGCCCAGCAGGAAGCCGCGGGTCTGCGCATCGCCCGCCGCCCAGGCCAGGTCGCCGATCCGCTGGAAGCCGAACATCGAGTAGAAGATGTAGACCGGCAGCATTGGCTGGTTGTAGTTGCTGTAAGCGGTACCGGCTGCGATGAAAGAGGAGAATGCACCGGCTTCGTTCAGGCCTTCCTGAAGAATCTGGCCGTCCTTCTCTTCGCGGTAGTACATCACCTGGTCGCGGTCGACCGGCTCGTACAGCTGCCCCACTGGGGAATAGATACCCAGCTGGCGGAACATGCCTTCCATACCAAAGGTGCGCGCCTCGTCAGCGAGGATCGGCACGATGCGCTTGCCCAGGTCCTTGTCCTTGACCAGCTGGGACAGAATTCGGCCAAAGGCCATGGTGGTGGAGATCTCGCGATCGCCGGAGCCGTCGAGTACGGCCTTGAGCGTTTCCAATGGCGGCGTCGGAATGCTGAAGCTCTTCGGCCGGCGCTGCGGCAGCGAACCACCCAGCTTTTCGCGGCACTTGCGCAGGTAGCGCATCTCGGCGCTGTCTTCGGCTGGTCGGTAGAACGGCAGTTCTTCGAGCTGCGAATCGTTGACCGGAATGTCGAAGCGATCGCGGAATTTCTTCAGGCTGTCGATATCGACTTTCTTGGTGTTGTGGGCGATGTTTTTCGCCTCACCGGCACCGGTGCCGTAGCCCTTGATGGTCTTGGCCAGGATGACCGTCGGCTGACCCTTGTGGTTGACCGCCTGGTGGTAGGCTGCATAGACCTTGTAGGGGTCGTGGCCGCCGCGGTTGAGCTTCCAGACTTCCTCATCCGACATGCTCTCGACGCGCTTGAGCAACTCGGGGTCGGCACCAAAGAAGTGTTTACGCACGTAGGCGCCATCTTTGGCCTTGTAGTTCTGGTACTCCCCGTCGATTGCCTCGTCCATGCGGCGCTGCATGCGGCCGTCTTCGTCGGCGGCGAACAATGGGTCCCACAGGCGGCCCCAGACGACCTTGTTGACGTTCCAGTTGGCGCCTTTGAACACGCCTTCTAGTTCCTGAATGATTTTGCTGTTGCCGCGAACCGGGCCGTCGAGACGCTGCAGATTGCAGTTGATGACGAATACCAGGTTGTCGAGGTTTTCACGGCCGGCCAGGGAGATGGCACCCAGGGTTTCCGGCTCGTCGCACTCGCCGTCGCCGATGAAGCACCAGACGCGCTGCTTGCCCTTCGGAATGAATCCGCGGTTTTCCAGGTACTTCATGAAACGCGCCTGGTAGATCGCGGTGATCGGCCCGAGGCCCATGGACACGGTCGGGAACTGCCAGAAGTCCGGCATCAGGTGCGGGTGCGGGTAGCTCGACAGGCCCTTGCCATCCACTTCCTGACGGAAGTTGAGCATCTGGTCTTCGCTCAGGCGGCCTTCCAGGAAAGCGCGCGAATAGATGCCGGGGGAGGCGTGACCTTGGTAATAGATCAGGTCGCCGCCATGCTCTTCGGTGGGAGCCTGGAAGAAGTAGTTGAAGCCGATGTCATAGAGCGTCGCGCTGGAGGCAAAGGTGGAAATGTGTCCACCCAGGTCCGGGTCCTTCATGTTTGCACGCATCACCATCGCCAGCGCGTTCCAGCGGACCAGGGAGCGAATTCGACGCTCCATGAACAAGTCGCCGGGCATCTTCGCTTCACGGGTGACGGGGATGGTGTTGCGGTACGGCGTAGTAATGCCGTAGGGCAGCGGGGTGCCGCTACGGGTTGCCAGCTCCCCCATCCGGGTCATGAGATAGTGGGCGCGGTCTTCACCTTCGCGGTCGAGAACTGACTCGAGGGCGTCCAGCCATTCCTGGGTTTCGACGGGATCGAGATCTTGCATGGCTTGCTCCAGGGCGGAAAGGCTTCCAGAATCGGTTGCCTGCTTCGCGGCCGGCTTTGTGAGCCGGTGCGTATATGTTCTTGGATGTGGTGCCGGGGGTAGAGCCGGGCTCTGTAGTTTTACTACAAAACCGCAGCCGATTCAGCCCCTTGTTGGAGTATTTCGTAGTAAAACTACAATGTGACGGGTCGGTCGGGCGGGCTGGCTCCGGCGTCAGGGGCTCTACTCCGGACGTTATCGCTATCCTTCTGGCCGTTCTTGTACAAAGGAACATTCATGAGTTTGCCATCGCTGGTTGCACTGCCGACGTCGCTTCAAACTTTGGTCACCCGTGCTGAGGAGACGTTCCTCGATGCCTTGCGCGACACATCGGAGCAGGCCGAGCAGCTGTTTTCAGCATGGCCAGCCTCTCGCCGCGAGGCCTTCGGTCGGGTTTGCGCCGCCAGCGACTTCGTCAGCGAACAGGTTAGCCGAGATCCCGAGATGCTGCTGCAGCTGGCCGAAAGCGGCTTGCTGGAGCGATCTCTAAAGGATGGTGAAATGCGTGCGGCGCTCACCCAGCTGCTTGGCGATTGCACTGATGAAGATAGCCTGGCTCGCCGGCTGCGGCGGTTCCGCAACCGCCAGCAGGTTCGAATCATCTGGCGTGACCTGACTCGCCAGGCTGCTCTTGCCGAGACCTGCGGCGATTTGTCCGACATGGCTGACGCCTGTATCGACCTGGCGTACCAGTGGCTATACGAGCGCCACTGCGAGCAGTTTGGTGTTCCGACGGGTCGACGCAGCGGCGATGCCCAGCACATGGTTGTGCTTGGCATGGGCAAGCTGGGCGCACGTGAACTGAATCTGTCCTCGGATATCGACCTGATCTTTGGCTATCCAGAAGGTGGCGAGACAGTTGGGGCAAAGCGCTCTCTGGATAATCAGGAGTTCTTCGTTCGCCTCGGGCAGCGGCTGATCAAGGCGCTCGACGCGCCGACAGTCGATGGTTTCGTCTTTCGCGTGGACATGCGATTGCGGCCCTATGGCTCGTCCGGCTCGCTGGTGTTGAGCTTAAATGCGCTTGAGCAGTATTACCAGGATCAGGGGCGCGACTGGGAGCGCTACGCCATGATCAAGGCGCGCGTGGTCGGCGGCAGCGAAGCGGCGGGCAAAGAGCTGCTGGAAATGCTCAGGCCCTTTGTTTACCGGCGCTATCTTGATTTTTCCGCAATCGATGCGCTGCGCACCATGAAACAGTTGATCCAGCAGGAGGTCCGGCGCAAAGGCATGGCCGCCAACATCAAGCTGGGCTCCGGTGGCATCCGCGAGGTGGAGTTCATCGCCCAGGCTTTCCAGCTTATCCATGGAGGGCGCGACCTTAGCTTGCAGCAGCGTCCCTTGCTCAAGGTGCTGACAACCCTGGCCGGGCAGGGCTATCTGCCGGCTGCTGCCGTGGAAGAGTTGCGCGAAGGCTATGAGTTTTTGCGCTACACTGAGCATGCGCTGCAGGCCATCGATGATCGCCAGACGCAGATGCTGCCGGAGAATCAGACCGACTGTGATCGCGTGGCCTTGATCATGGGCTTCGCTGACTGGGAGGCCTTTCACCAGCAGCTTCTCTATTGGCGCGGCCGGGTTGACTGGCATTTCCGTCAGGTCATTGCCGATCCCGATGAAGACGAAAGCGCCGAAGGCGAGACGTTGGTCGGCGGCGAATGGCTGCCGTTGTGGGAGCAGGACTGGGACGAGGAATTCGCCTGTCGTCAGTTGAGCGATGCGGGTTTTCGTGATGGCCAGACCGCTTGCCAGCGACTCGCTGCCTTGCGCAGCGGCAATCAGGTGCGCACCATGCAGCGGTTGGGGCGGGAGCGTCTCGATGCCTTCATCCCGCGGCTTCTGGCTCAGGCGGTTGAACAGGACGATCCGGATCTGGTGCTGGAACGCGTGCTTCCTCTGGTCGAGGCGGTGGCTCGGCGTTCGGCTTATCTCGTACTGCTGACTGAAAACCCAGGCGCGTTGCAGCGGCTGCTCGAACTATGTGCCGGAAGCCCTTGGATCGCCGAGCAGATCACCCGCTTCCCGCTATTGCTCGACGAGCTGCTCAATGCCGGCCGGCTGTTCAGTCCTCCACAGGCGCCGGAGCTCGCTGCCGAGTTGCGCGAGCGGCTAGCACGCATTCCAGAAGACGATCTCGAACAGCAAATGGAAGCATTGCGCCACTTCAAGCTGGCGCACCGTTTACGTGTCGCGGCATCCGAGATTGCCGGCACGCTGCCGCTGATGAAAGTCAGCGATTACCTGACCTGGCTCGCGGAGGCCATTCTCGAAGAGGTGCTGGCACTGGCCTGGCGCCACACCGTCGCACGGCACGGCCAGCCGCAGCGTGCAAACGGTTCGCTGTGCGATCCGGCCTTTATCATCGTGGGCTATGGCAAGGTTGGTGGCATTGAACTCGGGCACGGCTCCGACCTGGATCTGGTATTCATCCATGACGGTGACCCGAACGCCGAGACCGACGGTGCCAAACCCATCGATGGCGCGCAGTTCTATACCCGCCTCGGGCAGCGCATCATTCACCTGCTGACTACCCAGACGACCTCGGGGCAGCTCTACGAGGTCGATATGCGCCTTCGTCCGTCAGGCGTCTCCGGCCTGCTAGTCAGCTCGCTGGGCGCCTTCAATCGCTACCAAAGCGAGGAGGCCTGGACCTGGGAGCATCAGGCGCTGGTGCGCGCTCGGGTCTTGGTGGGCTGCTCTCAGCTGGCAGCGGATTTCGAGAACGTTCGGGCTTCGGTGCTGGGGCGCTCGCGAGATCTTGAGCAGTTGCGCGGTGAGGTCAGCGAGATGCGCGCCAAGATGCGCAACAACCTTGGCACCCGTGCAACCGGTGCCGGTACCGCTGAAAAAGCCTTCCTGGCTGATAGCGAGTTCAATCTCAAGCAGGACGCCGGTGGTATCGTGGATATCGAATTTATGGTGCAATACGCGGCTTTGGCGTGGTCGCACCAGCATCCGCAACTGCTGCGCTATACCGACAATATCCGCATCCTCGATGGGTTGGAGCAGGCCGGGTTGATGACCGGCGATGAGGTTCGGCTGCTGCAGGATGCCTACAAGGCATACCGCGCCGCGGCCCACCGGCAATCACTGCAGAAACTGCCTGGCGTTGTGAGCGGGGACCAATTTCAAGACGAGCGTCGCGCGGTGATGCGCATCTGGCGTGAGCTGGGGCTCAGCTGAACTCGTCTGCAAACAGCATTTATCGAATCTTGAGGTGGCAACAATGTCGATGGCCGATCGTGATGGCGTGATCTGGTATGACGGTGAGATGGTGCAGTGGCGCGATGCGACCACCCATGTGCTGACCCACACCCTGCATTACGGCATGGGCGTGTTCGAAGGCGTGCGTGCCTACAACACACCGGCCGGCACCGCGATTTTCCGCTTGCAGGCCCACACGGATCGCCTGTTCGATTCAGCGCACATCATGAATATGAAGATGCCGTACTCGAAAGAGGAAATTAACGAGGCGACCCGCGCCGCTGTACGTGAAAACAATCTAGAAAGCGCCTATATCCGTCCGATGGTTTTCTACGGATCAGAAGGTATGGGGCTGCGCGCCAGCGGCCTGAAAGTACATGTGATCGTCGCCGCCTGGCACTGGGGCGCCTACATGGGCGACGAAGCGCTGGAAGTCGGCATCAAGGTCCGCACCAGTTCCTTCACGCGTCATCACGTCAACATCAGCATGACCCGCGCCAAATCCAACGGCGCTTACATCAACTCCATGCTGGCACTACAGGAAGCCATCTCCGGCGGTGCTGACGAGGCATTGATGCTGGATCCGGAAGGCTATGTTGCTGAGGGTTCAGGGGAAAACATCTTCATCATCAAAGACGGCGTGATCTACACCCCTGAAGTTACGGCGTGCCTCAATGGCATCACCCGTGGCACCGTGCTGACCCTGGCCGACGAGCTGGGCATCAAGGTAGTCGAGAAGCGCATCACCCGTGATGAGGTTTATATCGCCGACGAAGCCTTCTTCACCGGTACTGCTGCAGAAGTCACTCCGATCCGCGAAGTGGATGGTCGCAATATTGGTGCTGGCCGTCGCGGCCCGGTAACCGAGCGCATCCAGAAAGCCTATTTCGATCTGGTTTCCGGCAAGACCGATGCGCACGCTGAATGGCGGACGCTGGTCAAGTAAGCGCCGTGTCCGCCGTAAGCGCGAGCTGCTTGAGCGGCCCGCGCTTGCAGCCTGAGGCCCGAAGCGTGAAGCTGCCTTTATGAATATTCTGATTGTGGGTCCTAGTTGGGTCGGCGACATGGTGATGGCGCAGACGTTGTTCGTCTGTCTGAAACAACGCCACCCTGACTGCCAGATCGACGTGCTCGCGCCGGAGTGGAGCCGGCCGATCCTTGAGCGCATGCCCGAGGTCAGGCAGGCGTTGAGTTTTCCGGTGGGTCACGGTGTGCTCGACATGGCGACTAGGCGCACTATCGCAGCGAGCCTGCGTGGGCAGTATCAGCAGGCAATCCTGCTGCCCAACTCGCTGAAGTCTGCCCTGGTGCCGTTTTTTGCCGGCATTCCCAAACGCACCGGCTGGCGTGGTGAGATGCGATTCGGCCTGCTCAATGACATGCGCAAGCTGGATAAACAACGCTATCCGCTGATGATCGAGCGCTTCATGGCGCTGGCCTTCGAGCTCGGCGCCGAGCTGCCCCAGCCGTACCCTAAGCCGTCGCTGCGGATCGTCGAGGAGACACGCGATGCAGCATTGGCGCGTTTCGGGCTTTCTCTTGATCGACCGGTGCTGGCGCTTTGCCCCGGTGCCGAGTTTGGTGAGTCCAAGCGTTGGCCGGCCGAGCATTTTGCCAAGGTCGCCGAGGTGAAGATCCGTGAAGGCTGGCAGGTCTGGTTGTTTGGATCGAAGAACGACCATGCTGTCGGTGAAGAGATCCTGCAGCAGTTGATTCCCGGACTGCGTGAAGAGGCCCTGAACTTGGCGGGCGACACCAGTCTGGCTGAAGCCATCGATTTGCTCTCATGCGCCGAGGCGGTGGTGTCCAACGACTCGGGGCTGATGCACGTAGCCGCCGCGCTCGGGCGGCCGCTGGTTTCCGTCTATGGTTCGACATCGCCGGCCTTCACGCCACCTTTGTCCGAGCAGGTTGAGGTTGTACGTCTGGGGCTCGATTGCAGTCCATGTTTCGAGCGCACCTGCCGTTTCGGTCATAACAACTGCATGCGCGAACTGAAACCGCGCCCGGTCATCGAGGCGCTGGGGCGCCTGGTTCCCCAGCCGGTCGAGGTGCGCTGAGTGAGGGTTTTGCTGGTCAAGACCTCTTCGCTGGGTGACGTGGTCCATACGCTTCCGGCGTTGACCGACGCTCAGCGCGCCATTCCAGGTATCCAGTTCGACTGGGTGGTGGAGGAGGGTTTCGCTGAGATCCCTGCCTGGCACCCTGCGGTGGCGCAGGTAATTCCGGTGGCGATTCGTCGCTGGCGCAAACATCCTCTGCAAACCCTTCGCTCAGGTGAGTGGAGGCGCTTCAAAGCGCGTCTGCGCGAGACCCGTTACGACCTGGTCATCGATGCGCAGGGACTGCTGAAAAGCGCTTGGTTAACCCGTTACGTCACGGCGCCCGTCGCCGGTTTCGATCGTGCCTCGATTCGCGAACCGCTGGCGGCGCGGTTTTATGACCGATGCTACAGCGTGCCGCGGGAACAGCATGCTCTCGAGCGGGTACGACAGTTATTTGCCCAGGCGCTCGGTTATCCGGCTCCCGCGACAGTCGCTGAGTACGGCTTGGATCGCAGCCAGCTGGCTACGCCCGGCGAGCAGCCTTATTTACTCTTCCTGCACGGCACCACCTGGGCAAGCAAGCATTGGCCTGAGCGTTACTGGCGCGAACTGGCCGAGCGGATGAGTGAGTTCGGCTGGGCGATCCGCTTGCCCTGGGGTAACGCGGAGGAAAAGGCCCGAGCCGAACGAATCGCTAAAGATCTGCAAGGTGCTTCGGTATTGCCCAGGCTCAATCTGGGTGGTGTTGCCAAAGTGGTCGCCGGCGCGCGTGCTTGTGTAGCGGTTGATACCGGGCTTGGTCATCTCGCCGCCGCCTTGGATGTTCCGAGTATTTCGCTCTACGGCCCCACGTTGCCGGGCCGCGTCGGTGCATATGGGCGTTCCCAAGTACACCTGTGCGCGCCTGGGCCGAACGCCGGCAAAGGTGACCGCCACAAACCCTGTTTTGACGAGCTGCCTTCTGAGCGCGTCGCAAGTGAACTCAAGGCCCTGTTGCGGTCATCGGAGACGCCCTGATGCAACTGGCCTTTATCCTCTACAAGTACTTTCCGTTCGGCGGGCTCCAGCGCGACTTCATGCGTATCGCGCTGGAGTGCCAGCGCCGCGGCCATGCAATCCGGGTTTACGCGATGATTTGGGAGGGCGAAGTGCCCGCGGGTTTCGAAGTTTTGATCGCTCCGGTCAAGGCGATCTTCAACCACACCCGCAACGAGCGCTTCACTGCCTGGGTTGAAACCGACTTGGCCAAGCGACCAGTAGATCGAGTGGTCGGCTTCAACAAGATGCCGGGGCTTGACGTTTATTACGCCGCAGATCCCTGTTTCGAAGATAAAGCTCAGACACTGCGCAACCCGATCTACCGCCGCTGGGGCCGCTACAAGCATTTCGCCGAATACGAGCGAGCAGTATTCGAATCTCGGTCCAATACCGAAATCCTGATGATTTCAGAGGTGCAGCAGCCGCTGTTCGTCAAACACTACGCGACACCTGCCGGCCGTTTTCATCTACTGCCGCCGGGCATCGCCCAGGATCGACGGGCGCCGCCCAATGCCGCAGATATTCGGGCCGATTTCCGTCGTGAGTTCAAGCTAGAGGACGATGACCTCTTGTTGGTGCAGATCGGTTCCGGGTTCAAAACCAAGGGACTCGACCGCAGCCTTAGAGCCGTCGCTTCGCTGCCTCGCGAACTGAAGAAGCGGACACGCCTGTTCGTTGTAGGTCAGGACGATCCCCAGCCGTTTTTAATGCAGGCCAAGAAGCTGGGTGTAGCCACTCAGGTCGAGTTTCTCAAAGGCCGCAGCGACATCCCCCGCTTTCTGCTCGGAGCGGACCTGCTTATCCATCCTGCGTACAACGAAAATACCGGCACTGTGTTGCTAGAAGCGCTGGTTGCCGGGCTTCCTGTCTTGGTTACTGATGTGTGCGGCTATGCACACTACATTGCCGATGCCGACTGTGGCCGTGTAGTGCCCACGCCGTTCGTCCAAGACACCCTTGATCGTCTGCTGGCCGAAATGTTGGCGAGCAATGAGCAGCGAATTCTTTGGTCGCAGAATGCCCTCGCGTTTGCCGAGCGCGCCGATCTTTACAGCATGCCCGAGCGGGCTGCCGACGTGATCCTTGCGGAGCGCTCATGAAGCTGATCGTCGCTGAACCCTTCAAAACCCTATGGACCGGTCGCGATCCGTTCGAGGCCGTGGAGCAGTTGCAGGGGCAGGTCTACCGAGAGCTTGAAGGCCGGCGCACGCTGCGCACAGAGGTCGACGGACGCGGTTACTTCGTCAAGATCCACCGCGGCATCGGCTGGGGCGAGATCGTCAAGAACCTCAGCACCGCCAAGCTGCCAGTGCTCGGAGCAGGGCAGGAGTGGCGAGCCATCCAGCGCCTGCATGATGTGGGTGTTCCGACCATGACGGCAGTAGCCTACGGCGAGCGCGGCAGCAATCCCGCCACACAGCATTCGTTCATCATTACTGAAGAGCTGGCGCCGACCGTCAGCCTCGAGGATTTCTCGGCTAACTGGCTGGAGCAACCGCCGTCCCCGACTCTCAAGCGAGCGCTGATAGCAGAAGTGGCGCGCATGGCCGGCACCATGCATCACGCCGGTGTAAACCATCGAGACTGTTACATCTGCCATTTCCTGTTGCACACCGATAGGCCGTTAACGGCCGATGGCTTCCGCCTTTCCTTGATCGACCTGCATCGTGCCCAGACCCGCAGCAATACCCCCCGGCGCTGGCGCGACAAGGACCTGGCAGGGTTGTACTTTTCAGCGTTGGGCATCGGCCTGACGCAGCGCGACAAGTTGCGTTTTCTGCAGGTCTATTTTCAGCGGCCATTACGCGAGGTCTTGCGTGAGGAGGCTTCGTTACTCTCCTGGCTGCAACGCAAGTCCGAAAAGCTGCAGAGCCGATTCCAACGCAAATACGCGACAGGTGCGCAGGGGTGATTCGTTGGCAAGTCGCTGATGGAGTAAACGCCGACGCGGTGCGTGCCTTTGGCAGTCTTGAGACAGTGTTCGCATTGAGCGGCGAGCCAATAACGCGTGATCCATTGTCCGAGGTACTTCGTGTCAGCGTTGCCGGGCAGCGTTATTACATAAAACGCTATTGGGCTGCGGGTAAAGGTTTGCGGCGTTTCATTGGGCGTCCGCGGGTCGAAGCTGAGTGGCAGAACTTGCAGCATTTCCACGATTGGGGTGTGGCTGTTGCGCCACTGGTTGCCTGGGGGCAGCAGCGCCGTGCGGGATTCTTTCAGCGAGGGGCGTTGATCACTCTGGAGGTGCCCGGCACTGTCGATATGGCGGCCATGGCTAAGGATGGCGATGCGCGCTTGGCGGATCCTTTGTGGGTGCGCCAGCTTAGTGAACAGTTGGCAAGCGCGACGCGGACGCTGCACGACCATCGCTTCGCTCACAACGATCTGAAGTGGCGCAACCTATTGGTCAATGAGGCGGGCAAGCTGTTCCTGATTGATTGTCCGTCTGGTGACTTTTGGTGGGGGCCGATTCTGCGGCATCGTATCGTCAAGGACCTGGCCTGCCTGGATAAGGTGGCTAGATGCACCTTGTCTCGCACCCAGCGACTGCGGTTCTTTCTGCTCTATCGTCGGCGAGGGCGGCTTGGTGCCGACGACAAGGTGCTGATCAAGCAGATATTGGTCTATTTCAAAGGACGAGAATGAGAGATTTCATTTCGCCGCCGCACGCCCGGTCACTGCGCAGCGCAGGCCTTGATAGTTTCGACGCGTTGTGGCGTTTGGAGCTGAACGCCGTCGATGCGCCGAATGCGGTCGAAGGCGGTTGGAGCAGTGTGTACCGACTGGACATCGGTGGCGCTGGTTATTACCTCAAGCGGCAAAGTAATTATCTGTCGCGCAGCTGGCGCCATCCTCTCGGAGAGCCGACGTTCGCCGCTGAGTTTCGCAACATTTGTCGCTATCAGCACAAGCAGCTCCCCACTCTTGACGTTGCATTCTTTGCCCAGCGCCGTGCTCAAGGTGAGGTCGGCGCCGTGCTGCTGACTCGTGCGCTGGATGGTTGGCAGGACCTGAGTAGTCTGCTTGACCAGTGGTCAGAGCTAGGGGTTGCGAGCCGCAAGGCGGTACTCGCTTCCTGCGGAAGGCTGGCTCGTCAGCTACATGGCGCTGGCGAGGTGCATGGTTGTTTTTATCCCAAGCATATTTTCTTACGTGAACATCTCGGCGCTTACGAAGCATGTCTGATCGATCTGGAAAAGACTCGCATGCTGCTGGGGCGAAGAGACCGCATACGTGATCTAGAGGCACTGGCCCGTCGTGCGGGATTGTGGCGCGAAGAGGACTTGCGATGCCTCTTGGCGTCTTACCTGGATGAAAATGCTGACAGCCGAGCGGTTGACGACTGGCTGAAATCTATCCGTGCGCGCCACCACTACAAGGCAGCCCAGGCATGATACTCGCACAGCTGCGCTCGGCTGGCCGTACTCCGTCTCTCCCGATGGTCATCGCGCTGGGCGCCGACGAGCTGCATGTCATGCAGTGGCTGCGTGTACTGCCGGGGCAGCGCTATGTGGCTCGCGCGCAGTGGAGAGGTGTACAGGTACTTGCCAAACTCATGGTAGGGGATCGCGCCCGTCGCCATTTTGATCGCGAACTCGCCGGTGCGCAGCTGCTCGCCGCGCAGCGTCTCACAACGCCAGGCTTGCTGGACGAGGGATTTGAGGAAAGCGGCGGTGGATGGCTGCTGTTCGAATATCTCGAAGGCGCAAAGAGCCTGCACGAGGCCTGGCTCGCTGTGGCTCGTCAGCTGCCATTGAGCGAAGGCCAGCGAGATGTACTTGGCAGTGCGCTGGCCGAAATTGCAACGCTACATGCCAAAGGGCTCTGGCAGAGCGATTTGCATCTGGACAACCTGATGCGCTACGAGCAGCGGCTCTACCTTATCGATGGCGGTGGCATTCGTGCCGAGACCCCTGGCCAGCCGTTATCGAGGGATCGCGTGCTGGAAAACCTGGCGGTCTTCTTTGCTCAGCTACCTACAGCTCTAGAGCCCTTCTTCGAAGAGCTGCTGGTGAACTACCTGTTAGTCAACAGTGCCCATGCTCTTCCGCTTGAGGCGCTCGTGGACAAGACTCGTGTGGCCCGCCAGCAGCGCCTCGCCAGCTACCTCAAGAAGGTCGGCCGCGATTGCACGGCGTTCAGCGTGCACCGCGATCATGGCGGGGTGGTCGCTGTACGTCGCGGGTACGAAGCCGAACTGTGCGGCGTGTTAGCAGACCCGGATGGCTTCATTGCCGCAGGCGTAGCGCTCAAGCGGGGCGGCAGTGCCACGGTTGCGCGTGTTGATACCCAAGAGCGGCCCTTGGTGGTCAAACGCTACAACATCAAGGGCGTCATGCACTGGCTCAAGCGCTTCTTGCGGCCATCTCGGGCGTGGCACAGCTGGGTAGAGGCGCATCGCCTCGAGGTGCTGGGTATCGCCACGCCGCAGCCGCTAGCCATGATCGAGATGCGTCGTCTCGGTCTTCGCGCACGCAGCTATCTGATTACCGACTATATAGGCGGGCAGGATATAATCGCGCGCTTCGCCCCCTACGTGGATGGTGCTCCGCCGGAGCATGAACTGCTGGCGCTTGAACAGTTACTCGCAGCGCTGATTCGTGAGCGCATCAGCCATGGCGATCTGAAAGGTACCAACGTGCTATGGCAGGACGGCAGCTGGGCGCTGATCGACTTGGATGCGCTGCAGCAGCACCATAGCCATGCTCGATTCCGTCAAGCTTTTGCCAAGGACCGTGAGCGCTTACTGCGCAACTGGCCCGTCGACAGCGCTTTGTACCGTTTGCTGGACCATCGTTTGCCGAAAGGCAGCTTGGAGCAGGACGCTTGAAGCTGGAAGAAACGCCCACGGGCTAGTACTACAACGCGCTATTGCTTCGAGCCTCCGGCTTTGAGCTCCCGGCTGCTTTCTCAAGAGGCTTTTTACAGTGGCACTGACAATTCTCGGCCTTTCCGGCGCCCTCAGTCATGACCCATCCGCCGCCCTCTATATCGACGGCAAGCTGATCGCTGCCGTCGAGGAAGAGCGTTTCGTACGCGACAAGCATGCGAAAAATCGTATGCCCTACGAATCAGCAAAATTCTGCCTGAAGCAGGCTGGTATCGAACCTGCCGATGTCGATGTGGTCGCCATTCCGTTTGCACCGATCAGCCTCTTCGAGAAAGCTCGCTGGCATTACGCCAAGCGCTATTGGTACGCGCCGGATCGAGCGCTAGATGCCATTCTGTTTGGTAATCGCCGCTACAAGCGCTACCACAAGCGGATCCAGTGGTGCCTGCAGCAACTGGGTTTCGATCTGAAGAAGATAAAAATCGAGCCGGTTGAGCATCATCTGGCCCATGCATCGAGTGCATATCACTGCTCCGGTTTCACCGAGAAAACAGCAATCCTGGGTATCGATGGCAAGGGGGAGTACGCCACGACGTTTTTCGGCTACGGCGAGAACGGCCGCATCCATAAGATAAAAGAATTTTACGATCCGGATTCGCTTGGTGGGCTCTACGGCGCGATTACCGAATTCCTCGGGTTCGAGATGCTCGACGGTGAGTTCAAGGTCATGGGCATGGCGCCGTATGGCGATGCCGCCAAGTATGATTTTTCGCGCCTGGCCAAATTCGAGAATGGCGAGCTGGTCATCAATACCGACTACGCCAACGTGATCGGCTTCCGCCGCTATAAGGAAAAGGGCAAGGGCTATTACTTCTCTCCCAAACTGATCGAGTGGCTGGGGCCTAAGCGCGAAGGCGACATCGCCGACGACCCCTACATCCACTATGCCGCTGCCATGCAAGCCTTGTTCGAGAAGCTGGCGCTGCAGATGATGGATCACTACCTGGGCGACATCATCCGCGAAACCGGCAAGATTGCCTTCGCGGGTGGCTGTGCGTTGAACGTCAAGCTCAACCAGAAGATCATCGCCCGCGATGAGGTCAAAGAGCTCTTCGTCCAGCCCGCTTCAGGCGATGCAGGAACGGCGGTAGGCGCGGCGGCCTATGTTTCGCATCAACGGGGCGTGCCTGTCGAGAAAATGGAGCACGTCTATCTCGGGCCCTCTTACTCGAACGAAGACATCATCGCAGCATGCACCCGCCATCCGAGCAAGCCGACCTGGCAGCAGATCGACAACATGCCACAGCGGATCGCGCAGATCATGGTCGACGGCAATCCGGTGGCCTGGTTCCAGGGGCGTATGGAGTTCGGCCCGCGCGCGCTTGGTGGCCGCTCAATTATTGGTTGTCCGAGCGTTCCAGGTGTTGCCAACCGGATCAACGAGCAAATTAAGTTCCGCGAGCGATGGAGGCCTTTCTGTCCTTCGATGCTCGATACCGTTGCGGCTCAGATGCTCAAGGTCGACCACCCGAGCCCGTTCATGACCTTTACCTTCGAGGTCAACGAGGGTTGGAAAGAGCGCGTCGGTGAAGTGGTACATGAGGATGGCACCTCGCGTGCCCAGGTCCTGGAACGCCGCCATAATCCACGCTGGTACGACCTGATGCTGGAGTTGGAGAAGCTCACCGGCAACGGCGTATCTCTTAACACCTCGCTGAATCGTCGCGGCGAGCCGATGATCTGTTCGCCCACCGACGCGTTGAACATGTTCTATGGCTCGGACTTGCAGTACCTGATCATGGAAGACGTCCTGGTCGTTAAGCCGTGACCTGATAACAATAACGTGGCCAGAACAAGCATGCACTTGACGTTGACTTCGAGCGGGGCGCCATCAATTGATGAGTCGGAACGTAGCCATTGCCGTATTGCGGTAGTGCCGTCAATGGGGTTAGGTGACAGCCTGATCTATCTCGTGATAGCCAGAAACCTGGCGCGTGCTGGCTATAGCGTAACAATGCTCAGTAACCACTTAGCGCACTTCGCTCCTTGGTTGCCTGGCCTCGAGATGTTGCCTTTCCCTGAGGTTAAAAATAGTGTAAGTATCGCCGATGCCTACGATCTGGTTATGTCGGACTGCGGTAGTATCGTCACCAGCGCAGTCTCCGATATGACGATGTTGGCCGAGCGTTTTGTATTTGTGGGTACCCTCCGGGTTGACTCTGCTTACGTCCTAGACCACCTGCCTCGGCTTGTACAACGAGTCGGGGCTGATAAGGCCAATGTAATGGCGCGGCTTGCGAGCTGTGCTGGCCCGATGCGCGTGCTAAACGACGACAGCGTATCGATGGTAGACCAGGCAGTTGCTTTCTGTCAGTTGAAGCTGGGTCTGGACGATGCCATTGCCGATCCGGGCTTTATCACACCCGAATCGCTGACAGCCCGACGCTACCCTCATAGGGTGATGCTGCACCCTACCTCCTACAACGAGAAGAAGAATTGGCCCCACCAAAAATATTTGATGCTAGCGCGACGCTTGCGGCTACAGGGTTACGATCCCCAGTTCGTCATTTCACCGAAGGAGCTCGCGCTATGGTCGCCCCGGTTGGGTGAGGAATTTCCAATTCCCCGCTTCGCAAATGCTCGTGAGTTGGGCGCATATTTGTACGAGTCAGGTTATGTGATTGGCAACGACTCGGGTGTAGGGCACTTGGCCTCGGCTCTGGGCGTGCCTGTGTTGACGCTGTTCCGCAAACGGCGCGATGGATTCTGTTGGCGGCCGGGCTGGGGCAGAAACGTGGTGGTTCGGCCTGTCGTTTCGGTCGGTGCGTTCCGGAATAGCTGGAAGCGCTTTCTCAGCGTCCAGCGAGTCAAGAGGGCATTCGACCAGCTAGTCCGCCAGCATCAGAGCGCTTCGTAATGAGTACTCCGTACACCCACCAGGACCATCCTGGGAAACTGTTTTCGGTCGTTATACCGGCTTATAACTATGCGCATACTCTCCCGCGCGCAGTGAGATCCGTACTACCCCAGCTCGAGGCCGTAGCCGCTGAGCTGCTCGTTATTGACGACGGTTCTACTGATGACACAGCTGCCGTTTTGGAAAGTCTGTTAGCTGAAGCCGGTACGAGCATGCGGGTAATTTATAAAAAAAACGGTGGTCCTGCCTCGGTGCGCAATCTGGGCATCGCCCAAACGCACGGGCGTTACCTTTTATTCTTGGATGCCGATGACGAGCTTGTGCCTGATGCATTGATACAGGTGGCCGCGCATATTGGTCGTCATCCAGAATCCCGAATGATCATAGGCGAACATTGTTCCGTTTCAGCCGACGGTCGTCAGCGTCGGCATTCGGTGCTTCCTTTGCCGGAAAGTGCTTGTGCCCGAGTTCGGGCTTACCTTCTCGAGAAAACCCTTGCACTGTCTAATGGCGCTTGCGCTATGCGTCGTGATGTGTTTGAGCATGGTGACTATCCAGAAGCGTTACGCAGCAGCGAAGACATCCCGGTATTTGCCCAGGCGCTTGCTCGCTATCCTTGTTCTGTACTGAACCATCCGATAGCTCTGATTCACAAGCATGACGCCAGCTTGCGACATAACCTGACACATGCTCGAACTGTGCAGCTGAATTTGGTCGACGAGGTGTTTTCAGATAGGCGTATGCCTGCGTCAATGCAAGCGCTTAGGCGACCGTTTGCTGCTCAGCGCTGCTTGTCCCTGTTTCGCACTTTCCAGAGTGCGGGCGCTCTCGTAGAAGCGCGGCACTTCTACCGAGAAGCGGTGCGCTATGACTGGAAGGTGGTATTCCACTGGTCATATACCCGCAAATTCTTGCGTTCGATTTGGAGAGCTTGAAATGCGGGTGCTTGTGCTTACCAGTGCCGATCGGGCACTGGACAACCGCAGGTTGTGGGCGTCGCTGCAAGCATGCGCTCAGGTCGAGATACGTTTTCTCGACAAAAGCCAGCAACGGGATCTGCGGGGCTATTTTGTTGACGTAGCACTTGGCGACTATGAGCGTATCGTCCTTGATCTGATGTTCAAGCATATTCGCTTTCAGAGCCGATTCCTGCGCACCCTGACGGCTCTGACGCTATACGAGGAAGATGCCTATCTAGACTTCATGCCTGGATCTCGATGGAGCGGCGCGTTTGTTCGCTTCTACCGAAAGTTGCCAGGGGTGCGGGTAATCAGCACGGGGTTTGCCGTTACTAATCATCTGCGTGCCGCTGGAGTCGACGCCCATTTCGTCCCGAAGGGTTTCGATCCTACGCGCATGGTTCAGCGCAGCCAAAAGCGCGATATTGAACTGGGCTTCATTGGACGGCTCGGCAGCGCTGCCTACTCAGACCGGCGCTCCCTACTCGAAGCTCTTGCGAAAGTAGAGCCGCTGCAGATTATGCGTACCCATACTGCAGATGAGTACGTAGACACGCTCAGCCGCATCTACGTCTTCATCAGTGCAGATGTCGGGCTAAGCGAATATATGGCGAAGAATTTCGAGGCTATGGCGTGCGGATGCTTGCTCTTGGCTAAGCGTCAGGGTCGGGGAGAAGAGGAGGCGTTAGGTTTGGAAGACGGCGTAAATCTGCTGCTATACGATGATGTTACTTCGTTACTTGAGCGTTTGAGATGGGCGCGCGAGTATCCTGGCCTCGCTCAATCAATTGCAGTTAGGGGGCGTGAGCATGTCTTGGAGCGGAACGCATACGACAAACTAGCATATGAGATTGCTGAGGTCGTCTCTGTTCCTTTCACAAACGTATCTTCGCAACCCTGGTGGAGATTTTGGTAAGCAACGATCCCTGTCCTAAAGTAAGCGTCATTATTGCTTCTTATAACCATGCCCCTTATATAGAAGCTTCTATTCGCAGCGTAATGGCCCAAACTTACCCCAACCTTGAGTTGCTTGTAGTTGACGATGGTTCGACTGATGAGAGCGTCGCGGTTATAGAACAATTGCAAGGGGAATTAGGCTTCGATTTCGAGGTTCAAAAAAATCAAGGGCTTTCCCGTACGCTTAATGGTGCTATCGCGCGGAGTACAGGTGAATACGTCGCGCCTTTCGGCTCTGATGACATCATGTTGCCCGGTCGGCTAGCAACACAGGTCGAATACATGCGAGATAGACCAGAGGTTGGTATCTGTGCCGGTTCTGTTACCAGCATCGGCCCGGATGGTACGCCGCTTGGCAACGACAAGCCTCCCTCGTGGCGGCGGTTAGATTTCGAAGATGTGTTTCTCAACCGCAAACCCGGTTCGCCAGCGGCTACTTTGTTGTTCCGCCGGGAGGCACTGGATGCCGTAGGTGGATTTGATTCCGAGGTGCGCCTTGAGGACCTGATCATCGAGCTTAAAATCACGCGAGCCGGTTGGTTCATTGATGTGCTCGGCGAAGTGCTGGCTCTCTACCGGGTGCACGGTAGCAATACCTACAAGAACTATCCGTTCATGGTCGAAAATGTGTTGTTAACATTCTCGAGATTTAGCGACCATCCTGCGTATTCAGCAGTCTGCAATAACTACCGAAATTCGATGTTTCTTAAATGTGCACGGCGAGACAAGGCGCTCGCGCGTCGATTATTGCGCGAACTGCCGCTAAGCGCTTGGGATGGCAAAACATTACGTGGGCTTTACCGCTTGCTACTGCCAGCATTGGGACGTGATCGGGCATAAGCTAAAAAACCAGTCAAATCATCGCTGCATAGTAGGGAGACTGTTCGGCGTACCTCCTGCTCAGACCATTCCCACCAAGCTGTGTGTAGCAGTTCAGTACGAATGTGCTCATCGAAGCGCCAGCGTATTCTTGCGGCTGGGTTGCCAGCAACAATAGCGTAGGGTTCGACATCACGACTGACGACCGCGCCGTTCGCAATGACCGCGCCATGGCCAATGTTTACGCCAGAAAGAATGGTGCTATTCGCGCAAATCCAGACATCGCTGCCGATCACCACATCGCCTCGGGTGCCGCCGTAATCGCGTATATCGCTAGCTTCCGGTAGATACGCAGGAAAGGGATAGGTGCTAACCCAGTCGGCACGATGATGGCCACCAAGAAATATCTGCACGTTGTCAGCTATCGAGCAATAACTGCCGATGCGTAGCGTACTGCCTTCGTCCCAGTCGTGTACGCAGGGCATGCCGTAACTTCCCAAGCCTATCTCGTAGTTTGGATAACGTTCACGAAAACGTACTTGGGGTCGTAAGAATCTCGGTATTTCTGGGCGTCCACGCAAGCTTTTGATTATTTTGCGCAGGCGCCGCTCAAACGCTTTGAGAGCTTTCAAGGCCGTTACCCTTTCCACTGCTCGCGCCGATCCATGCGCTGATGATTAGTGCAAACGGAATCCAAATCAGAAACCAGTGCTCTTTCGGGCGAGACAGGAAGTCGCGTCCCTCAGTGAGTCCGGCTGCCAAGCCAAAGACTAGCAGCGCCGAAGCAATCACCGCCGCGGGATTGCACCGGTTGCGCCAGCTGTAAACGAGCGCGATGGTGTACAGTACTATCCATAGCACCAGACCCACTAGCCCACCCGCTAGCAGCACCGCCAATTCAATGTTGTGGGGGTCGTTAAAAATGAGATTCGAGCCTCTAAGTTCTAGCAACAATTGATGGTCGTAGCCATAGCCGAACAAGAGTTGCTCGTTTGCAAGCTTCAGAGCTTCAATCCAGATATCGGGACGATAAGATAGCCCCCTCGACATGATCGCCTCTGGGTAGAGATACAAAAGACCGGTCCCTAGGATCAGTCCTATCATAATCACCATTAGGCTCCGGCGGTTCGCGTTCAGCATGCAGAGCCACAATGCGGTAATTGAAAGCGCGAGAAGCGGAGTGCGTGAGCCGGTAGCTATAATCACAACGCTGAGAAAGGCCAAGCAGATCAGCGGCGTTGTCGAATGTTCTCGAGCGGAAAACCACGAGGCGAGCCAGAACGCTGCGAAGAAACCGTAGACATGCGCGCTAAGTAGCGGATTGTACAGGGCGCCGTATCCACTGAACCGATCGTTGCCAATGATGCCGTGGCCGTTATATAGAAAATATCCATATGACAGTGCTCCGCTAATTGCGGCTGCTACTCCTGCTACTCTTAACGTTCGTGATAGCAGCTGCGATCGATCCGAAGCCATCAGCGCCGCTGAGAGCAGGAGTACCAGTACATAGACGGGCCGTTTGATCAGGGACTGAGCTGAGGTATCGCTATTTGTCCATAAAAGCGTAAGAGTCATGTAACTGGCGAATACGATGTAGGCAATTAGAATCGGATGACGGAGCAGTCGGGCGCTCAGCATTGGCTGCATTATCAATGCAATCAAAGCCGGAGTTGCGATCAGCGCGTAATATAGCTTGTGGAAAAGTGATCGGTCGCCGATCCAAAATAGTCCGGTTAGCAGCGCTAGCCAACCCACTGGTAGGACCATACGGCTGATCCAGCGGGATGCTCGCATGGCTCGAGTTTCGGGGCTAATGATGGTGCTCGAAGTCAAAGGGTTAGACATTACAGAGCATCTGGAAGTAGCTGAGTTAGCTCGAACATCGCGACAGCTGGCTTGGCATGAAGGACATAGCTGTCGAAGAAAACGCGGTCGCCGTTATCAATTAGCCAGTGCCTGTCTTCGGAATAGCGGAGGATATGTCGGAAGTTACGTAGTCGCTTACGCTTGCTGAGCGTTCTTCTACCTGCGCTTAGGTCGGCTATATCAATCAGTCCCAGTACACCGTTTTCACCCAAAACGACATTGCCCAAATGCAGCGAGCGAAAGTAGATTCCTTTGTTGTGCAACTCAGCCACGAACGCGCCGAAGCGGGCACGTAACGCCAGGCGTTCGGTCGGGTCATCTATCTGACGCAGCGTCTTTCCCTGCAGCGGCACGTAGTGCACAAGGTCCCGCTGAAGCATTGCAATGCGATATACGCTGATTACGCTCGGGCAGGCAATGCCTCGGTTTTTCAGTGCTTCGATGTTGTCGGCAAATCGCTTTGCATAGGGGTAGAACAGAGCAGACGAAATTAGCCTCTTGCGTCGGAACAGCTTGACGAACGTTCCGTCCGCCAAGCGCAACACCTTTTCTCCGTGCCCGTCAGCTTCGATGACTTGGGCATCAGCTCGTAGCGAGCGGTACTGATCATGGGAAAGCGGGGTCATCTCTGGGGTTGCACCGAGTTGTATTTGGCGGTGGGCAGTTTACCCTAAGCGACTGACGTGTTCGGCAACTGATGATGTCCAAGCTATTTTTGTCGAGCGGAATAGCTTGAAATGCTCATGCTAGAATTGCGGCCCTAATAATTGGGTGTCTAGTCGCAGATGAGCAGAACCGACCAAACCGAAGCTCAGTCCTCCAGTGTGAAAATTTATTTTCGACTGCTTGGCTACGTAAGGCCTTATATCGGCTATTTTGCGCTCAGCATCGTCGGCTATGTGATCTTCGCTTCCTCGCAGCCGATGCTTGCCGGAATACTCAAGTACTTTGTTGACGGCCTTGCGGATCCGGAGGCCGTGGCGTTCCCCTCTGTCCCATTTCTACGTGACCTACAGCTCTTGCAGACCGTCCCGTTGCTTGTCGTGCTGATTGCGCTTTGGCAAGGCATCGGCTCCTATCTCGGGAATTTCTACCTTGCCAAGGTTTCGCTTGGATTGGTTCATGACCTACGTATGGCCCTGTTCAATAGCCTACTAACTCTGCCAAACCCCTATTTCGATAACCACAACTCCGGCCATTTGATCTCCCGCATAACCTTCAACGTAACCATGGTGACGGGCGCTGCCACTGACGCGATCAAAGTCGTCATCCGCGAAGGGCTTACCGTCGTGTTCTTGTTCGGTTACCTCCTGTGGATGAACTGGAAACTGACCCTGGTCATGCTTGCGATCCTGCCCGTCATCGCCGTAATGGTCAGTAGTGCCAGCAAAAAATTCCGCAAGCAGAGTGGCAAAATTCAGCTAGCAATGGGTGACGTGACGCACGTTGCGTCTGAGACGATCCAAGGCTATCGGGTGGTTCGCAGTTTTGGCGGAGAGACTTATGAGTCGGCACGTTTTGCTGCAGCCAGTCAGGATAATACCGATAAGCAGCTGCGCATGACCAAGACGGGTGCGGTCTATACGCCGATGTTGCAGCTGGTTATATATTCCGCCATGGCTGTGCTGCTGTTCTTGGTGCTGTTGCTGCGCGGCGAAGCCACTGCAGGCGATTTGGTCGCGTACATTACCGCAGCGGGTTTGCTTCCGAAGCCGATTCGGCAGCTTTCGGAAGTCAGTTCGACAATCCAGAAAGGTGTGGCTGGCGCGGAAAGCGTGTTTGAGCAACTCGATGAGCCTCAGGAGACCGATAAAGGTACGGTCGAGCTGGACCGGGTCAGTGGCCGGCTGCAAGTCGAGGGCTTGAGTTTCACCTATCCCGGTACTCAGAAACAGGTACTTCAGGATATCTCATTCGGCGTTAGTCCTGGCCAGATGGTCGCCCTCGTTGGTCGCTCGGGGAGCGGCAAGTCGACGCTGGCTAATTTAATCCCTCGTTTTTATCACCACAGTGAGGGGCAGATTCTGCTCGACGACGTCGATGTTGAGCACTTCACGCTGCGGAACCTGCGGAGGCACATTGCGTTGGTGACCCAGCAGGTCAACCTGTTCAATGACAGTGTCGCCAATAATATTGCGTATGGTGATCTCGCGGGTGCGCCGCGCGAGGACATCGAACGGGCCGTCGAAGCTGCCTATGCAAAGGAGTTCATTGACCAGTTGCCAGACGGGCTGGACACGCAGGTGGGTGAAAATGGCGTTCTGCTTTCCGGCGGACAGCGTCAGCGCCTGGCGATCGCTCGTGCCTTGCTGAAGAACTCGCCAATCCTCGTCCTTGACGAAGCAACCTCGGCGTTAGATACCGAATCTGAGCGGCATATCCAGGCGGCGCTTGATCAGGTCATGAAGGGGCGCACGACACTAGTCATTGCGCACCGACTTTCCACCATCGAAAAAGCAGACCTGATCCTTGTGATGGATCAGGGGCGCATCGTCGAGCGCGGCTCCCATGGCGAACTGCTTGCGATGAACGGCTACTACGCCAGGCTACACGCGTTGGGACTGGATGACCACGCCTCTACTGACCAAGTTTGAACACATTGCGACCTTAACTGCGGAGCCCCTCAATGAAACTCACCATGCCCCGTTTCGACCAAGCCTCCGTCCTGGTGGTTGGCGACGTCATGCTTGATCGTTACTGGCATGGCGGCACGTCGCGAATTTCGCCGGAGGCGCCGGTGCCGGTGGTCAAGGTCGAGCAGGTAGAGGATCGGCCGGGTGGCGCCGCCAACGTGGCTCTTAACATCTCGGCATTAGGTGCGCCGGCCGCACTGGTTGGTGTCACGGGCGTGGATGAAGCCCGCCAAAGCCTGATTGATAGCCTGGCTGCAGCTGGCGTGCAGGCACACTTTCAATCCATCGAGCATCAGCCGACCATCATCAAGCTGCGGGTGATGAGCCGACATCAACAGCTACTACGCATGGATTTCGAAGAGCCGTTCGATACTGACCCGGCAGCCTTGCTAAGCGATGTTGAGCAGCTATTGCTCGGCGTGAAAGTGCTGATTCTTTCCGACTACGGCAAAGGCGCACTGCGTAATCATCAGGCGCTGATTCAGGCCGCGCGCAAGCGTGGCATTCCGGTGCTGGCTGATCCCAAAGGCAAGGATTTCGAAATCTATCGCGGCGCTTCGGTTATTACGCCGAATCTCGGTGAGTTCGAAGCCATTGTTGGCCACTGTGCCGACGAGTCCGAGCTGGTCGCCAAGGGCGCCGAGCTGATGCACAACCTTGAACTTGGTGCCCTCTTGGTGACCCGCGGCGAGCACGGCATGACGCTGTTGCGTCCGGAGCATTCACCGCTGCACCTGCCGGCCCGCGCACGTGAAGTATTCGATGTCACTGGCGCTGGCGATACGGTGATTTCGACATTGGCGGCGGCCATTGCTGCTGGAGAGGAGCTGCCCCAGGCCGTGGCCCTGGCCAATCTCGCGGCCGGGATTGTCGTGGGCAAGCTGGGCACCGCCTGCATCAGCGCACCGGAACTGCGTCGTGCAGTGCAGCGCGAGGAAGGTTCCGAGCGTGGGGTAATGACGCTCGAGCAGTTGCTCACCGCGATAGAAGATGCGCGCGCCGAAGGCGAGAAGATCGTGTTTACCAATGGCTGTTTCGACATCCTGCACGCCGGGCATGTTACCTATCTGGAGCAAGCCCGCGCTCAAGGGGATCGCTTGATCGTCGCAGTTAACGATGATGGGTCGGTGAGTCGTCTGAAGGGGCCGGGCCGGCCAATCAACTCGGTTGATCGGCGCATGGCGGTGCTGGCTGGGCTCGGCGCGGTCGATTGGGTTGTATCTTTCGCGGAGGACACACCTGAAAATCTGCTCGCCGAGGTCAAGCCGGATGTGCTGGTCAAGGGCGGCGATTACGGTGTCGATCAGGTTGTCGGTGCGGACCTGGTCACGGCCTATGGCGGTGAGGTCAAGGTGTTGGGGTTGGTCGAGAACAGCTCTACTACGGCCATTGTAGAAAAAATCCGCAAGCGATAAGTGTGGCCGCTGCCCAGCCGGCCGGGCTGGACAGCCTTTCCATGTCAGCTCAACCGGATGCCGCCACGGCGAGGGTCTTGATCCAGTCGCGCCAAGTGATTCGCTCTTCGCGCACCACCCATTCCTCCTGGCCTGCAAAGCTTTCCGAAAGCCACAACCCGCGCGTGCTGGCCGGAACGGGCTGCCCTTTGCGCAGGGTGTACAACGCGGCGGTCGGACGCCCCTGCAGCAGCGGGACCAGATAAAGGTCGGGCCTGCTGCGGGACAGCTCTGCGACGAGCTTGCCGTCTTCCAGCCGTTCATCGACATGAAACAGGCTGAGCTCTCGGGTTTCCTTCGGTAGATCGAGACGCATGTCGTACACCAACTGCAGGGAAGCCGTTGGCAGATGAACATAGGCTCGCGGGCGCTCCATCAAGGTCATCTGGCCGCATTGCACCGGTCTCGCCGAGCCTGAAAGCGAGGCCAGGTTGAAATGCACAGCCTCCCGATAGCGCAGGCTGCCCTCATAGGGAGCCGGTAGCCATGTGTCCCCGAAGCGCCCGGCGAGCCAGCCCTCAGGCGTTTCCAGCAAACATTCTTCAGCAACTTCCTGAATCGCGGTGAGCAGAGGCAGACTGAGTTCGTGGGCCGGTACGTAGCCGGAAATCAGCTTGAGTACCACGTCGCCTCTGTCCTGGCGTTGCTGGCGCACCAGCACCCAATATTCCTGGCCCTGCCAGCAGATCGTCAGGCGTACCGAGACGCCGAGGTTAGCCAGTTCGATATTGAAGCGGCTCGGATCGTTCACGGCTACCGGGCGGCGACGTTCGAGCATCTCGCTGAAGTTCAGCGGACGCCCAAGGCTCTGGTAGCGCAAGCCTTCCGGGCTGGCTTCGACGAGCAGCGGCAGGGTCTTGAAGGCGGTCGGATTCTTGCGGATCAGTACGCGCGGCATTCGGCTCCTCCTGGCAGTCGGTGGCCGTCTGGCCATTTATTGTTGTTGGGATAAAACGGATGCGGCGGTACGTACGTTAGCTGACAAGTGTTGCGGGTTGATGGTGCCGATGATGGCCGCGCCGACGCCGGGATGACTGAACAACAGCTCGAAGCTGAGCCGTACGGGGTCCTCGTCTGGCTTCAGGCAAACGTGGCCGCTGGCGAGCGCCTTCTTGACCAGGATGCCCTTGGCGTTTGCCTGAGCGTAGTCGAGCACTGGCCGTTCGGCCTGCTCGTTGAGGTTGTAGGTCACCATCGCACAGTCGCCCTGCTCAAGGGCAAAAAGGCCGCCTTCGACGGTTTTGCCGGACAGGCCGTAGCCAAGAATCTTCCCCTCGCGCTTGAGCTCGGCGAGGGTTTCGTAAACGCCGCTGTTCTGCAGAATGTCCAGGTCGCGCCCGTCCGAATGCACCAGCACCAGTTCGATACGGTCGGTCTTCAGCCGCTGGAGGCTGCGCTCGACGGAAAAGCGGGTGTGGGCCGGCGAGAAATCGAACTGCGATTGACCGTCGACGAACTCCTCGCCGACCTTGCTGACCACCACCCAATGGTCGCGCTGGCCCAGCAACAGCGGGCCCAGGCGCTGTTCGCTGACGCCATAGGCGGGGGCGGTGTCGATCAGGTTGATGCCGAGATCACGCGCCAAATCGAGCAAGTGACGCGCCTGTGCATCGTCGGGAATGCGAAAGCCGCTGGGGTACTTCACGCCTTGATCACGGCCCAGCTTGACCGTGCCCAAGCCCAATGGCGATACATTCAAGCCGGTGCTGCCCAGCGGGCGGTGCAAGGCATGAAGGGTGGTTTCCATCAGACCAACCCTTCCCAGAATGGCCCAGTGATCGCGGGGCGTGGCAGTTCTGGCAGTGGCGTCAAGGGTTGCGGCTGGATGCCGTCGCGGATCAATGCGGCCTCGACCCGATCGGCGAAGTCTGGGGACAGCGCCAGTTTGGTCGGCCAGCCCACCAGCAGGCGCCCCTGTTCGGCGAGGAAGGCGTTATCCGGTCTGGCCAGTGCGGATTGCGCAGGCTCGGCCCGGTCGATACGCAGCGTGGCCCATTTGGCTGCCGACAGGTCAATCCAGGGAACCAGCTCGGCCAGCTCGTTCTGCGCCGCGGCAATCTGCGACGCTTCATCGCGCGCAACCCCACCGGCTTCGGCCAGGTCACCGCCCAGGTACCACACCCATTCGCCGTCGGCAGCTGGGTGGCTGGTTACCGTAATGCGGGGTTTGGAACCGCCGCCCAGGCAGTGTGCATAGAGCGGCTTCAATGTCGGCGCCTTGACGATGACCATGTGCAACGGGCGCTTCTGCATCGCCGGCTGAGCGAGGCCCAGCGCATTCAGCAGTTCGGCATTGCCCGCGCCGGCAGTCAGGACAATGCGTTGAGCACGGATCGAGCGACCGTCGACAATTAGCCCGGTCAACTCGCCGTTCTCCCGTAGAGGCTCGATTCGCTCGGCCTTCAGCAGGCCTGGGCCCGAAAGCTCTGCGAGTCGCTGGATCAGGCTGGGCACGTCCAGCACCAGCTCGCTGAGGCGGTAGACCTTACCTTTGAAGCGAGGATCCTGGAGCGCCGGGGGCAGCTCACCGCCCTTGACCTGGCCGACACGCGACCGGACCGCCTTGCTGGCGAAGAAGCTGGTGAGGTTGCCCGTCAAGGTGCCTGGCGACCATAAATAGTGAGCGTCCGATAGCAGGCGTACACCTGAGAGGTCCAGCTCGCCGCTACCGGCAAGCGCCTCGCGCCAGCGTCGTGGCATGTCGGCGATGGCTTCAGATGCGCCGGTCAACGCGCCGCTCAGTGCGTACTTGGTCCCGCCGTGGATGATGCCCTGCGACTTGACGCTTTGTCCGCCGCCGAGCACACCCTTGTCCACCAGCAGCGTCGAATAGCCCAGTCGGCGTAGGCGTGCGTTCAGCCACAGGCCGGCGACTCCGCCGCCTACGATCAGAACATCGGTGCTCAGGGACTCGGACATGAAGGGACCTCTTGGAGAAATCAGGCGCGCAGTATAACCGCTCACCCCTGAACATCAGCCGATCCGGCTCAGTGCCCGGTACTGCCGGAAAACAACTGGATCACCACCACGCCAGCGACGATCAGCGCCATGCCTAGCACCGCCGGTAGATCGAGCTTCTGCTGATAGATTACTGCTGCGGCGATGCTCACCAAGACGATGCCGAGGCCTGCCCAGATGGCGTAGGCAATGCCCACCGGTATGGTCCTGACCACCAAAGCAAGCATCCAGAATGAGAGGCTGTAGCCCGCGATCACCAGAAACAGCGGTAGCGGGCGACTGAAGCCAGCCAGCGACTTCATGGAGGTGGTGGCAATCACCTCGGCGGTAATGGCGATGGCAAGATAGAGATAGCCAGTCATAGAAACTCCGGTTGCGGGCAGTGCAGATCCGCGCTGCGTTCATTCGGCTCCCGCGGGGCGGGCAAGTTCGGTGCGACGCTAGCGGATTTCGCTTCGCGCTTCGCTGTGGCCGCCGCGTCCGCCGCTTTGCTAAGCTCCGCGCCCATGAATCGTGCCCTCTATACATTGCTGTTTCATCTCGCCTTGCCTCTGGTGTTTGCGCGTCTGTTCTGGCGTGCTCGTCGAGCGCCGGCTTATCGAGCGCGAATCGGCGAGCGCTTCGCTGTAGGGCTTCCGGCGTTCCAGCCGGGTGGCATCTGGGTGCATGCGGTGTCGGTCGGCGAAAGCATTGCTGCGGCACCGATGATTCGGGCGCTGATGGAGCGCTATCCATTGCTGCCGATCACCGTGACCTGCATGACGCCGACGGGCTCCGAGCGCATCAAGGCGCTATTCGGCGACAGGGTGCAGCACTGCTATCTGCCATACGACCTGCCGTGGGCAGCGGCTCGCTTTCTGCAACGCCTGCAGCCAAAGCTGGCGGTCGTGATGGAAACCGAGTTATGGCCAAACCATATTCATCAATGTGCGCAACGGGGCATCCCTGTGGCGCTGGCCAATGCGCGCCTGTCCGAGCGTTCAGCACGCGGCTATGCACGCTTCGCCCGGCTGACCGCGCCGATGTTGGCCGAACTGAGCCTGATCGCCGTGCAGACCAATGCCGAGGCCGAACGCTTTCGAAAGCTAGGTGCTCGTGAGGAGAGCGTGCAGGTCACCGGCTCGATCAAGTTCGACCTGAATATTGATCCGGCGCTGCCCGAGCGCGCTTCGCAACTCCGTCAGCAGTGGGATGCCATGTCGCGACCGATCTGGATCGGTGCCAGCACCCACTCGGGTGAAGACGAGATTTTGCTCGCAGCGCATCGACTGCTCCTCGCTGAAAGGCCCGATGCGCTGTTGATCCTGGTGCCGCGTCATCCTGAGCGCTTTCGTTCGGTGTATGAGCTGTGCGGCAAACAGGGCTTCAGCACGGTTCGCCGCTCCCTTGCCGAACTGCCGAAGCCCGAGACTCAAGTACTGCTTGGCGACACCATGGGCGAGTTGCTGTTTTTGTTCGCCTTGGCCGATGTCGCTTTCGTCGGTGGCAGCCTGGTGCCTACAGGTGGCCACAACCTGCTGGAGCCCGCCGCCTTGGGCAAACCGGTGCTGACGGGGCCGCATCTGTTCAACTTCCTCGATATCGCCGCACAGCTACGCGATGCCGGTGCACTTGCTGAAGTCAGCAATGCGCCTGAACTGGCATCGGCGATAGAGCTGTTCTGGAACGACCCCGAGCGCGCCGAAAAGGCACGCAGCTCAGGCCTGAAGGTTCTGAAAAACAATCAGGGCGCGCTTGGGCGTTTGCTGGAGGGGTTGGGTGCCTTGCTCAAGTAGCGAGGCGTCAGGCTGTTTGGCCGATTCCGCTCTGTCGGCCACGAGTGTCCGCTAGACCCCGCGCTGAACCGGTTGTTGATCAGGCCTATTTTGGGCCCCGATCATGGCGTGCCTCGATCCGCCTAAGAGTATTGGGCCGGCTCGCCACGACTACTCGATGCGCACCGGGCGGGCAAAATTCTCGGACAGGTCCGGCGGCAGGAAATCGGTGTCCGGGTCGTAGTCGGTTTTCAGATACCGCTGCAGATCTTCCAGATCACCGGGGTTGAGTGTGCCGGCCGCCTGTTTCAGGCGCAGGCTGTCGATGATGTAGTCGTAGCGGGCATTGTTGTAGTCACGCACCGAAGCAAACAGGCGGCGTTGCGTGTCGAGCACATCGACAATATTGCGAGTACCGACCTGATAGCCGATATCGGTGGCTTCCAAGGCGCTCTGGTTGGAAACGATCGACTGCCGCCGCGCCTGCACTTGCTCCACATCGGTATTCACCGCCCGATAGAGATTGCGCGTGGTCTCGACCACCTGGCGACGCAGGCTTTCGCGCTGTTGCTCGGACTGAGTTAGCTGATGGAAGGCTTCGCGGCGCTGAGAGCTGATCAGTCCGCCGCTGTAGAGCGGGATGTTCAGCTGCAGCCCGATGCTGCGCTGCTCGACATCACCGGTGTAGCGCGGGATACCGGTCACCGCTTCGCTACCCGTATTGGTGAACCCCAGGCTGTCGTTGTCGCCCTTGCTGTAACGCGCCACGGCGTCGAGTGTTGGTGCATGACCCGAACGGCGCTGGCGTAGGGTTTCCTCGGCCGCGTTAACGGCCTGATTGCTGGCCAGCAGGTCGAGGTTCTGTTGCGTGGCGGTGTTGACCCAGGCGCTGGCGTCGTTAGGAATGGGCGGCAGCACCGGCAAGCTGTGCTCAATGCCTTCCAGAGCCAGGTATTCGCGGTTGGTCAGGGTAAACAGGGCCTGGAACGCATCGTCCACTTGCCGTTGCGTGAGCAGCCGGTTGGCGCGTGCGGTATCGAAGCCTGCTTGTGCTTCCAGAACATCGGTCCGGTCGGATAGGCCGACTTCGAAGCGCTCATTGGCCTGGTCAAGCTGGCGCTGAAAAGCTGACTCTTCGGCCTTGGCCGCGGCAAGATTGTCCTGGGCGCGCAATACGGCAAAGTAGGCTTGCGCGGTCAGGCGAATCAGATCCTGTTCGGCGATTGAATATTCCAGCGCGGCCTGTTCGCTGATGGCCTCAGCCGCCTGTAACTGGAACCAGCGTTCAGGGCGAAAGATCGGCTGGCTGAGGGTTGCCTGATAGACGGTGCCGCTGCGTGACAGCGAACGCGACCCCATGGATGTATCGACATCGGTGCGCGTATTGCTGAGTTCCGCGCCGCCGCTGAGGTTCGGTAGCAAACCGGCACGGGCCTGGGGTACGACTTCCTGGATCGCCTGGAACTGCGCGCGCGCCGCCGCAAGGTCGGCGTTGTTCTCAACGGCCTGTCGGTAGACGCTGACTAGGTCGGTCCGAGCGGAAAGCGGTGGCGCAGTCTGGGCCCAGGTCAGCCCGGACGAGGCGGCGGTCACGGCGAGTGCCAGCGTGAGTCTGCGCAGCATGTGCGTCTTTCCCTGAAGCGAAGTGATGGGCAAGGCTATGCGTGGTCATGCGGGCGGTCAAGGCGCTTGAGCAGGGTGTTTGGGCCCTTGTTGGAGGCGATCAGGCAGCAGGGTGGGCGGGGAGGGATGTGACCCGACGGTCGCGGCGCTTGCCATCGGCATGGTATTCCCGGTCAGTCTTGATTAGACTCGGCTCCGTTCTTGTCGGGGTGCCTTGAAGCGAAGGCTGAGATCGGAAAGTTCCGGATCCCGTTGAACCTGATCAGGTTAAGGCCTGCGTAGGGAACAAGATGTGCTCGCCAGTCGTTCCGGCAAGCTCTCTCGGCGCCAGTTCCGGCGCGCCCGATGCCCTTTATCCGCCGTGTTTTTCAGGTTCGCCCCGACAACTTTCGAGGAGCCAGCCTGATGCGTGCAGAACAACAAAACCTGAGTGAATCAGCCCAGGTCGACCAGGGGTCGATCCAGCCTTTCCCGCGTTCGCAGAAAGTCTATGTGCAGGGTTCGCGCCCCGACATCCGCGTGCCGATGCGCGAAATCAGTCTTGATGTCACGCCCACGGATTTCGGCGGTGAGATCAACGCGCCGGTGCTGGTCTACGACACCTCCGGTCCCTACACCGATCCGAGCGTGACCATCGACGTGCGTAAAGGCCTGGCCGACGTGCGCTCGGCCTGGATCGATGACCGTGGCGATACTGAACTGCTTGACGGCCTGACCTCGCAGTTCGGCCAGCAACGCCTGGCCGATGCCGAGCTGACCAAGATGCGCTTCGCCCATGTGCGCAATCCGCGCCGCGCCAAGCCGGGCAAGAACGTCAGCCAGATGCATTACGCGCGTCAGGGCATCATCACGCCCGAGATGGAATACATCGCCATCCGCGAAAACATGAAGCTGCAGGAAGCGCGCGCCGCCGGCCTGCTCACCGAGCAACATGCCGGGCAGAGCTTCGGGGCTTCGATCCCGAAGGAAATCACCGCCGAATTCGTGCGTGACGAAGTGGCCCGCGGCCGCGCGATCATCCCCGCCAACATCAACCACACCGAGCTGGAGCCGATGATCATTGGCCGTAACTTCCTGGTGAAGATCAACGGCAATATCGGCAACTCGGCGCTGGGCTCCTCGATTGAAGAAGAAGTCGCCAAGCTGACCTGGGGCATCCGCTGGGGGTCGGACACGGTGATGGACCTGTCGACCGGCAAGCACATCCACGAAACCCGCGAGTGGATCATCCGCAACTCGCCGGTTCCGATCGGTACCGTGCCGATCTACCAGGCGCTGGAGAAGGTCAATGGCGTGGCCGAAGACCTGACCTGGGAGCTTTTCCGCGACACCCTGATTGAACAGGCCGAGCAGGGCGTTGACTACTTCACCATCCACGCCGGTGTGCTGTTGCGCTACGTCCCGCTGACCGCCAAGCGCGTCACCGGAATTGTCAGCCGTGGCGGCTCGATCATGGCCAAGTGGTGCCTTGCGCATCACCAGGAGAATTTCCTCTACACCCACTTCGAGGAAATCTGCGAAATCATGAAGGCCTACGACGTCAGCTTCTCGCTGGGCGACGGCCTGCGTCCGGGCTCGATTGCCGATGCCAACGACGCCGCGCAGTTCGGTGAGCTGGAAACCCTCGGTGAGCTGACCAAGATCGCCTGGAAGCACGACGTGCAGTGCATGATCGAAGGCCCCGGCCATGTGCCAATGCAGATGATCAAGGAGAACATGGACAAGCAGCTGGAATGCTGCGACGAAGCGCCGTTCTACACCCTCGGCCCGCTGACCACCGACATCGCGCCCGGCTACGATCACATCACCTCGGGCATCGGTGCGGCCATGATCGGCTGGTTTGGTTGCGCCATGCTCTGCTACGTCACGCCGAAGGAGCACCTCGGCCTGCCGAACAAGGATGACGTCAAGACCGGCATCATCACCTACAAGATCGCGGCACACGCCGCGGACCTCGCCAAAGGCCATCCGGGCGCGCAGATTCGCGACAATGCCTTGAGTAAGGCGCGCTTCGAATTCCGCTGGGAAGACCAGTTCAACCTCGGCCTCGACCCGGACACCGCACGCGCCTTCCATGACGAGACCCTGCCGAAGGATTCGGCCAAGGTCGCGCATTTCTGCTCCATGTGCGGGCCGAAGTTCTGCTCGATGAAGATCACCCAGGAAGTCCGTGAGTACGCGTCGCAGAACGGGCTGACCGATGAGCAAAAAGCGATCGAGGCCGGCTTCAAGGAGCAGTCTTCGCGCTTCAAGGACGAAGGCTCGGTGATCTACAAGCAGGTGTAGCGGCCGGGTCGCCATCACTCCGGTGACTGTGTCGTAGAGTGGGTGTCGCTGATGCATTCACCGTGCTGCGGCTTGGTGGATCGATGAAGCGTGATTCACCCTACGACACAGCAGGACCGCGCCTAGCCGCTTATCGCGGCGCGGTCACGCCGGGAGGCAGCTGCATGGCTCAACTGTAGGGTGGAAAACGGCGAAGCCTTTTACACCCATCGACCAACCGGTCCTGCCGAAATGATTCGGCGGCCAATCGGTACCTCTCTATTTGAAGCAGATAAGCCTTCGGCGTTATCCGCTCTTTGGATCGCTGCTGATATTCCTTTCGTGAGGCGAACATCGTGCTCACGGTTGTGCCGGGCAACCGGTTTCTCTGAGATAACAATGTGAACATTCCAGGTCGTTATTCCCCGCATCAGATGATCGCCGCTGAGCACCGTGTATTCGGTGGGCGTGATCTGTTCTCCCTGTGGTTCTCCCTGGGCGTCGGCCTGATGGTGTTGCAACTCGGCGCGTTGCTGGCGCCGGGCCTGGGCATGAGCGGCGCCTTGCTCGCCATCCTCAGCGGCACCGCTGTCGGCGTGATATTGCTCGGGGCGGTTGCGGTGATCGGCAGCGACACAGGATTGTCCTCAATGGCCAATCTGAAGCGCACCTTGGGCGACCGCGGCGCGGTGCTCCCGGCCTTGTTGAATCTGGTTCAGCTGATCGGCTGGGGCGCGTTCGAGATCATTGTCATGCGCGATGCGGCAAGCGTGCTGTCTGCGCGGGCGTTTGGCGAGCAAAGCGGTTGGGTCAACCCCGCACTCTGGACGTTGTTCTTCGGTGCGCTGGCGACGCTACTGGCAATCACCGGCCCGTTGACCTTCGTCCGTAAGATTCTGCGCAAATGGGGCATATGGTTGCTGCTCGGCGCCTGCGTCTGGCTGACCTGGAACCTGTTCGACAAGGCCGATCTCCAGGCGCTGTGGGCACGTCAGGGGGACGGCTCGCTGCCGTTTGCGCTGGGCTTCGACATTGCAATCGCTATGCCGCTGTCCTGGCTTCCGCTGATCGCAGACTACTCGCGCTTCGGTAAGGCGGCGCGGCGCGTTTTCGGCGGCACCGTGCTGGGCTTTTTTGTGGGTAACGTCTGGCTGATGAGCCTTGGTGTAGCTTATACCCTGGCCTTTGCTGACAGCGGTGAGGTTAACGCCCTGCTGTTGGCGCTCGCCGGTGCTGGCCTGGGGATCCCGCTGCTATTGATCCTGCTGGACGAGTCGGAGAATGCTTTTGCCGACATCCATTCCGCTGCGGTCTCGGTTGGCCTGCTGCTGCCGTTCAAGGTCGAGCGGCTGGCGCTGGCCATTGGTGCGCTGTGTACCTTGATCGCCTGGTTCGCACCGTTGGCGGAGTACCAGAACTTCCTGCTGCTGATCGGCTCGGTGTTCGCTCCATTGTTTGGTGTGGTGCTGGTGGATCACTACCTGCTCAGGAGGCGCGGCCGGCTGCAGGTGGCCAGTACGATGTTGCGCTGGGAGACGTTGTTGGCGTGGGGCTGCGGTGCGGCCGTCTACCATTTGCTGGCAAACGCCTGGCCGGAAATTGGTGCCAGCCTGCCGGCACTGTTCCTTTCCGGCGGGTTGCTACTGGTGTTGAGTCGTTTTGGCGGGGCTACGGCAGGTAGGCCGCTTACACAATAAGCAGAGCCGGCGCGACCAGCTCAGCAGCTCGTTATTAGTCGAGCATAGCCGGACCCTGTAAGTGCTGGCGGCCGGGTTCAAGCGCCGATTCCCTGCGGCGAGGCGTCCGCCAGGCTCCGCTTTCATACCCTTTCACGAAGGCATGGCGATGTTACGCCGGCCAGGAGAGTTCGAGCCGGTTCGCGGACATGGCGGCTTCTATGGAATGTGTTCCGACATGACCTCCCGATACACGCGTGCGGTTTCGGCGCACATGCGTTCGGCAGTGAACAGCTGGTTGAATCGAGTGGCGGCATTGGCGCCGAACCGGCTCGCAAGCTCAGCATCGTCCCAGAGTCGCCGCATCGCTTCCCGTAAAGCCAGCGGAGCGGCCGGCGGTACGGCCAGGCCTGTCGTCTCATGAAGATTGACGAAAGTCGTTCCCGTACCGATTTCGCACGAGATCATAGGCTTTCCATACATCGAAGCCTCCAGTAACGATATGCCGAAAGCTTCCGACCGCAGATGAGATGGGAACACCATCGCATGGCACAACTGAAGCAGGCAGGCTTTGTCTTCATCGTCCAGCCGGCCGAGGAACTGCACCCGTCTCAGCTGAAGTCGTTCAGCCTGGGCTCGGAGCTCTGTTTCTTGCGGGCCGGCACCGATGATCACCAGCGGATAGTCGGTTCCATGCAGCGCGTCGAGCATGCTGTCCAGTCCCTTGTAATAACGCAGCACGCCCACGAACAAGAAGAATTTCGTTCCGACCCGCTGCCGCCAGTATTCGAGCTTGGCCGCGGAGCACTGTGGGTAGGCTGCTTGATCCAGCCCATACGGGATGACCTCGACTTTGCTTGCGTACTGCTGTAGCACCGGACTGCTGCGCTGGTAGTTCGGCGAAGCCACCAGAATGCGGTCGACGCTCCCGAGGAACCGCTGCATTAAAGGTCGGTACAGTGTCAGCAGCGTGCGCTGCTTGACTATGTCGGAGTGATAGCTCACCACCGAAGGGCGTCGATGGCGTGTCATGAAATGCACCACATCCATTACGGGCCAAGGGAAGTGGAAGTGGACCACGTCCGCGTTGGCCGCCATTTCGGCAAACATGCCGAATGCTTCTCGAGAAAAACCGGTCGAGGCGACAAACAAATCCTGGCGCGCTCGTCTCACGTTGTGGCCTGCGACTTGGACGCGCTCCGGCACCGGCGTTGGGCTCAGCGTCAGCACTTCCGCCTGGACGTCGTGAGCGCTCCCCCCTTCGCATAGCTGGAAGATGACTTGCTCGATTCCGCCAGTCGTGTCGGGCAGATAGGTCTTGAAGAAGTGAAGGACGCGCATTGCTTTCCTGTAATGGTCTGGTAGTCGCATGGCCCCACCAGAAGCTTGACGTGGGGCTGGTGCTCCGATGTCGGATAGTCGTCTCGTGAAATGCGGTTGCCTTACGGGCCGATTTGTCGAAGGCCTTGAGGCGAGGCAGTCGGCTAAAGCACTAAAAGGCGAGTACACGGAGCCCTGCCGTGGCTCAACTTCCGCAGATCAGGCTGTGCCAAGCGGACTATCCGCATACAGTTTATCCGGAGTGTCTTCCAGCTCACCAAGTCCTTATCAGTCAATATTCCAGCTACCTGCGAACGGCGCGGCGACTTTACCGGCGAGGGTTGCTAGCGGCAAGGACGGCTATTCGTCGCATCCATCCGGACCGCATTCAATGCGGTTGGCTTCGGTGATACACTCCGCCGCTTTTCAGTACCCGGCAGTTCGGAATATGCGTAACGCACAGGAAAATGCCCTCAAGGTCGCGCTTAAGGCATGCAAGGGAAGTTTCATTTCGGTAGGGGTCTTCAGCTTTTTCGTTAACGCCCTGATGTTGGTGCCATCGTTCTACATGCTCCAGGTCTATGGCCGGGTCGTCACCAGCGGCAGCATTTCCACATTGGTCATGCTTACGCTCATCATGACCGTGCTGATGATAACGATGGGCGCGCTTGAATGGGTGCGCTCAAGGATCATGGTCCGGGTCAGCACCAAACTCGATGTTTTGCTTAGCCGCGACGTCTACCGTGCTAGCTTCAAGCGAGCGCTAGATAGCGGTGGAATGGACGCCTCAGCGCAGCCTCTTAATGACCTTACCGGTTTGCGTCAGTTCCTCACAGGAAATGGCCTCTTTGCATTTTTCGATGCGCCGTGGCTGCCAATCTATATCGGCGTCATGTTTTTATTTCACCCCTGGTTTGGTTGGATCGCCATCGCCAGCGCAATTATCTTGCTATGCCTGGCTGTCGCGAATGAGCGCTTGACCGGGAATTCAATCGCTGAGGCGAACAAGCAGAACATTGCGGCAAACCTGCACACCAACAAAACGCTGCGTAACGCTGAAGTGATTGAGTCCATGGGCATGCTGCAGACCCTCATGGGGCGGTGGGGGCAGCGTCAGCGCAAGGTCCTGATACTGCAGTCGGAAGCCAGCGACAACGGCGGACTCATCACATCGCTATCTAAATCGTTCCGCATGCTCATCCAATCTCTGATACTTGGGGTAGGTGCCTATCTGGCAGTGCAGCACGAGATCACCCCAGGCCTCATGATCGCCGGTTCCATTTTGCTGGGGCGTGCGTTGGCGCCAATCGATCTTATAATCGGCAGCTGGAAAGGATTCATCGCAGCCCGCTCTCAGTATTCTCGGCTCAACGAGATGCTCGATCTGCAGCAGGCCGAGCCTCAACGTATGTCGCTCCCGGCGCCGGAAGGCAACGTCCAGGTCGAGAACCTGATAGTCGCCGCACCGGGTTCAAAAAATCCTATTTTGAAGAACATAACGTTCGCGGCTCCAGCCGGAGCGGTCGTTGGTATCATCGGGCCCAGCGCTTCCGGTAAGTCAACGCTAGCGCGTGCATTATTGGGAGTCTGGACGCCGCAGCATGGTGTGGTGCGGCTCGATGGTGCGGATATCAACAACTGGGACAAGCAGGAACTGGGGCCTCATGTCGGTTATCTGCCTCAGGATATCGAGCTGTTCGAAGGCAGCATCAGCGATAATATCGCGCGTTTCGGCGATATCGATTCTGAAAAGATAATTGCCGCAGCGAAAACGGCCGGTGTTCACGAGATGGTTCTGCAGTTGCCAGATGGCTACGACACGGTCATTGGCTCCGCAGGGGTCAATCTGTCCGGCGGGCAGCGCCAGCGTATTGGCCTGGCCCGTGCGATTTACGGCACCCCTAGGTTGATCATTCTGGATGAGCCCAACTCTAATCTTGATGAAGTGGGTGAGCGCGCCCTGGCGGTTGCTATCCAGCAGTTGAAGGCGACCGGGGCGACGATCTTCGTTATCACGCATCGCACAAGCATTCTCAGTCAACTGGACCGGCTCATGGTCATGACAGGTGGAACCATCAACATGTATGGCCCGCGTGATCAGGTAATGGCTGAACTCAACAAGCAACAAATGGCCGCGCAGTCTCAAGCTGCCCAGCCCGCCGTTGCGTCGGCACGCTCTTGATCAGGGACTATCAATGACCAGCATGACTACCCAGATCAACGATAGCCTTGTGGATCTTCCAACCTCGGATCGCCGTTCTCGCTTCATTGGCTTTCTTATCGTCTTCGTCACCTTTGGCATCTTCGGAACCTGGGCCACCTTCGCCCCCCTAGAGAGCGCGGCGCTAGCGCCGGGCGTCGTTACGGTCCAGTCGTATCGCAAGACGGTCCAGCATCTTGAAGGCGGCATCGTCAAGGAATTGCTGGCCCGTGACGGAGATATGGTTGCTGCGGGAGACCCGCTGATCATTCTCGACGATACCCAGTTGCGAGCCGAATACGGCATGACGCGCAGCCAGCTGGTCGCAGCGCAGGCGATGGAGGCTCGTTTGGCGGCCGAGCGAGACGGGCTGGAAGCGATTGATTTCAGTCGCATGCTGGAGTCCGATAGCGACCGTGCACGCGAAGCGCGCGAAAGTGAAACACAGGTGTTTAATGCCCGACGTGGCTCTCGCCTGGGCGAGATCTCGGTGCTACAGAAGCGCATCGGTCAGCTGAACGAGCAGATCAGTGGATTGCAATCGATGATCGCGACCAAGCGCGCCCTGGAGAAGTCATACAGCGGTGAGATAAGCGAGCTGAAAGAGCTGCTCGCCGAAGGCTATGTAGACAAACAGAGGCTGCTGGAACAAGAGCGTAGGTTGGGCATGCTTCGTGCGGAAATTGCCGACCATCAGTCCGATATTACTCGAACGAAGCTGCAGATCAGCGAAACCGAGCTTCAGATCGTCCAGCTCAATAAGGACTTCAGCTCCGAAGTGGTTGGTCAGTTAGCGGAGGTTCAAACGCGGGTTTTTGATCTGCAGGAGCGAATTTCGGCGCTTCAAGATCGAATCAAGCGCATTGTCATTCGAGCGCCGGAAGATGGCATGATTCTCGGGATGAAGATCCATACCGTAGGTGGCGTGGTTAGTTCCGGTACGCCGTTGCTGGATATCGTTCCGTCGGTATCCGACCTGATTGTCGAAGCTCAGGTTTCACCAATTGACATCGATCGTGTCAGCGTCGGCAAAAAGGCGGATATTCGTTTCAGTGCTTTCAAAAACGCCACTACCCCAGAGATCGAAGGCAAGGTTGTGCAGATATCGGCAGACCGACTGATGAACGAGCAGACCGGGATGCCTTATTACCTGGCGCGGGTGAGTCTCACTGAAGAAGGGATCCGCTCGCTCGGTGCGCTCAAGCTGCAGCCCGGCATGCCGGCCGAAGTATTGATCAATACCGGCGACCGCACGATGCTCCAGTACCTGATGCAGCCGGCGACAGATGCATTTGCTCGATCGATGATCGAGGACTGATCCGTGCGAATCATCATCTGCGTTTTGCTGGCCTCACTGGCTACGTCGTTGCGAGCCGAGCCGGAGGCCCGACCTGTTCCGGCTCCCGCCAGCGTAAGTGCGTCGACTTATGCCACCGACCTCATGTCGCTTTATCGTGAGGCTCGGCTGGAAGACCCTCGCGTGCTTGCCGCTTACGCAAGGGCCGTCGGGGCTCAGGCTCGCCAGCGCGAGGCCTTTGGCGGTCTGCTTCCTCAGCTCAACGCCAGCGGGTCGCTCAACCGCACCAAATACGACAACAGGACCACCGAGCAGGTGTACAACAACGAGCGCTACGTCGTCAGCCTCACCCAGCACATCTATAACAAGGCGGCCTGGGAGAATTACCAGAAGTTCAAGAGCCTTGCACGCCAGGGCGAATTTCAGGCGGTAGATGCACAGGCCGAGGCAACCGTCGATCTCGCGCAGCGCTATTTCGTAGCGCTGGCGTCTGATGACGAGCTGGAACTGGTCATGGCCGAGCGCCGTGCAACCCAGAAAAATCTCGACCGTGTAAATGCGTTGTATGAAAGAAAGTTGGCAATGATCACCGACGTGCTTGATCTCAAGGCTCGGGTTGATGCCCTGGCCGCGCAGGAGGTCGAGGCGCGCAATCAGGTTCGGCTCAGTCGTGAAGACCTCTCCGAGTTGGTAGGAAGGGCAGTCGTCGAGAAACTCAGTCGTATCCGCGAAGACGTCGCGCTGCAAGTGCCAGGCGAGAGCCTCGATGTTTGGATCACTCGCGCTGTAGCAGCGAATCCGGCGCTAAAGGCACGAGAAAGCGCGCTTGCCGCCGCAGAGGCCGCCGTGCGTGAGGGCAAAGGTGGGCATTATCCCCAGTTGAGCTTAAATTTGACTGCTCAGCGCAGTGATGTCGGGTACGACAATACGCTGGCACCGCTCTCTGACAGCTACGTTGCCAGCGTTGGTGTCCAGGTTCCCTTGTACAGCGGCGGATCGACCTCCGCACGGGTCAGGGCTCTGTATAACGAACGCCTTGCAACCGAGCAGGAGTTGGAAGCCATACGACGGCAGGTTGTCAAGGAAACCACCGGTGCTTACCTCACAGCGCAATCCAGCATTGACCGGATACGTGCCACACGTAATGCGCTCGAATCTGCAGAAAAGTCCAGCGCGGCCGCTGAAAAAGGGTTTCAGTACGGCGTGGTCAACGCGGTCGATGTGCTGACTAGCGTGCAGAATGAATATGCTGCCCGACGCGATTTGCTGAAGGCTCAGTACGACTTCATTACAAACCTTTTGGTCTTGAATCGTTGGGCCGGCAGGTTGTCCGAGCAAAGCGTCGAAAACGTCAATGTGTGGCTGGCTCGTAACGAAGAAGCGCGAGCCTTGGAACGGAAAACAACGGAATGAGCATGAACAGCAAGACCGCAATTGTCACTGGCATCACCGGCCAGGACGGGGCTTACCTCACTCAGCTGCTGCTGGAAAAAGGCTACAAGGTATTCGGCACTTACCGCCGTACCAGTTCGGTGAATTTCTGGCGTCTGGAGGAGGTGGGTGCTGTCGGGCACCCGAATCTGGAGCTGGTCGAACATGATCTGACCGACCTGGGCGCCAGTATCCGCCTGATGGAAGAGGCCCAGCCTCAGGAAGTCTACAACCTTGCCGCGCAGAGCTTCGTTGGCGTTTCCTTTAATCAGCCGATCACCACCGCTGAGATCACCGGCCTGGGCGCTGTCAATCTGCTCGAGGCGATCCGTATCGTTAACCCAAAAATCCGCTTCTATCAGGCTTCGACCTCGGAGATGTTCGGTGAGGTTCAGCAGATCCCACAGACCGAGGTGACGCCGTTCTACCCGCGTAGTCCCTATGGAGTGGCCAAGCTCTACGCGCATTGGATGACGATCAACTACCGAGAGTCTTACGGCATCTTCGGCACCAGTGGCATCTTGTTCAATCACGAATCCCCGCTGCGCGGCAAAGAATTCGTTACCCGCAAGATCACCGACGCGGCCGCACGCATTTCGCTCGGCAGGCAGGACTGCCTGGAGCTCGGCAACCTCGATGCCAAGCGCGATTGGGGTTTCGCCAAGGAATACGTCGAGGGCATGTGGCGGATGCTGCAGATCGATACGCCTGACACCTTTGTGCTGGCGACGAACCGCACCGAGACCGTTCGAGATTTCGTCTCGCTGGCGTTCAAAGCGGTGGATATTCAACTGGACTGGCAGGGCAGCGCTGAAACCGAGCGTGGAATCGACAGCCGTACCGGCAAGACGCTCGTGCAGGTCAATCCTCGTTTCTATCGCCCGGCTGAAGTGGACCTACTGATCGGCAATCCCGAGAAGGCCACTCAGGTTTTGGGGTGGAAGCCGAAGACCACGCTCGAGCAGCTCTGTCGGCTGATGGTGGATGCCGACCTCCAGCGCGTGCAAAGCGGTAAATCGTTCTAACCCTGTAGGAGCGGCCCATTGCTGCGAACCGTCCGCACCGAAGGTCTAACACCATTTCGCGGGCATAGCCTGCTTCTGCGCGGGTTGACGTTGGATTCGGCTGCCAGCGGCCCGCTTCCCCTGTACGACCGCCCTTGGCTGCGAACGGGTCCCGCACTGAACACTAAATACCGGTTCGCGGGCCAGGCCCGCTCCTATAGTTGAGGCGGGCTGGGTGGGTGGGCTTGAGGGCCGAGCCCACCCACCGCCTGCAGCACAACTTTCGAACGATTACAGGCAAGTAAATGCACGCTCTATCCTCACCAACGATTCATCAATTCGCGGTCGACTGCACGCCAGGTGACGGCATAACCAATGGCATGCTCCTAACGCGAAAACTGCTTCGTTTGGCTGGGGTTCGTTCCGACATTTATTGCGCAGGCATCGCCGACTCGCTGCGTGGAGACGTATTGCCGATGCTGGACTATGTCCCCGGCAGCGCCGATGCGCTGTTTGTTCATCACGGGATCAGCAATAGCCATGAGAACTGGCTGCGGCAGTTGCCCGACGCGAAGTTCATGGTCTTTCACAACATTACGCCCGGTGAGTTATTCCCTGCTGACCACCCCATCCAACCGATGCTCGCTCATGGCTGGGAACAGGTAGACTCCTGGCGGGCCTGGCTGAAGGGCAGCATCGCCGACTCCCGGCAGAACCTCGACGAACTGTTGCAGCGTGGTTACGACCCGTTGCACACCGCCGAGATTCCTCTTCTGGTGGACCTGGAACGCCTCGCGCCCGGCGCGGTAAAACCTCATGATGGCCCCCGCCCGTTCACGTTGTTGTTCGTCGGCCGGGTCATGCCGCACAAGAACCAGCTCGCTCTGGTTGACACCTTCGCAGCACTATTGCGGCAAGTACGCGTGCCGCTCCGTCTGTACATCGTTGGCGGTTTCACCGTGCCGGAATACGCCCAACAGATACAGTCACGTATCGATGAGCTGGGCGTCAGCGATTTCGTAACGCTGACGGGCAAGGTGGACGACGCGACACTGATCGAACTCTACGGGCGCAGCGATCTCTTCGTTTCCATGAGCCGTCACGAAGGCTTCGGCATGCCGCTGATCGAGGCCATGGTGCACGGCCTGCCGGTCATCGCCTACAACGCAGCGCACAGCAATATCGCACACACCCTGGCGGGTGCTGGGTTGTTGCTCGACAGCTGCGAGCCCCAGGCGTGCGCCGCGGCCATTATGCAACTCATCGAGAACCCTGCGTTGCGCAGCTATTTGCGCCGTCAAGGCGAGGCGCGTCTGGCCGACTTCAGCTACCAGAAGCTCTATGACCGGCTGCGCGACTACCTTGCGCCATTTCAGATCGACTTGCCCGCACATAGCTTCCCGGCGGAACCTGTACCGACAAAATCCATCGAGCACCGTATCGAAGGTCCATTCGACAGCAGCTACAGCCTCGCGCTGGTAAACCGTGAACTGGCTCGTGCCCTGGCGGAGAGCGGTAGTCGGGTCGCCCTGCGTGGCACTGAAGGGCCGGGGCCGATAGCGGTCGACGAAAAATTCCTCATGGCAAATCCGGATTGCGCCGCCATGCACGCCCGCCAGGAGCTGCCTGCCCATAACGTGCTGCGGCTGCTGTATCCGCCTCGCGTGACTGACATGCAAGGCGAGACGAACGTCCTGTCCTGCTATGGCTGGGAAGAATCCTGCCTACCTGAACAGTACTGTCATGACTTCAACCACCAGCTGCATCTGGTCACCAGTATGTCCAGTTGGGTTACCCGAACGCTGGTTGACAACGGCGTCACCGCGCCTTTGGCTACGGTAGGTCTGGGCGCAGATCACATCCTGCGTGTCGCGCCCGACGCCAGCCTGTTGCCCGCCATGCCCAAAGCCGGCGCCGACCGGCTCAAGCTCTTGCATGTTTCATCCTGTTTTCCGCGCAAGGGCATCGACGTGCTGCTGCGTGCGTACGCCACGGCGTTCACAGCCCGAGACGCCGTTGTCCTGATCATCAAGACCTTCCCCAACCCGCACCACGATATTTCGCGGGATTTGGCCAACTGGCGTGGCGAGCATCCCGAGGCGCCCGCCGTCGAGCTGATCAATGCCGATTTGCCGGACGCCGCGATTCGAGCGCTCTACGATCTCGCCGATGTGCTGGTGGCGCCTTCGCGCGGGGAGGGGTTCGGTCTACCAATGGCCGAGGCCATGCTGCATCGATGCCCGGTTATTACAACCGGAAACGGCGGCCAGCGGGATTTCTGTACACCCGAAACGGCCTGGCTCATCGACTATCGCTACGCGCGGGCGTGTACGCATCTGCGAGCAGGGCCTTCCGTATGGTTCGAGCCCGACGCTGATCACCTGGCGAGCCTGCTGGCCGGGTTCCATGCAGCCTGGAAGGGCGACGCGCTGCAAAAGATGACGGCTACGCGTGTCGCAGCGGCTGAAGCGCTGATCCGAGATCGATTCTGCTGGGCACGGGTTGCCTCGGCCACGGAAGAGGCCATCGTAGAGGCGAATGTCCGGGCCTTGCTCAAGCCGGCTCCGCGACTCGGTTGCATTAGCTCGTGGAACAGCGCCTGCGGGATTGCGACCTATAGTCGCAAGCTGATCGAGCCGGCATTCGGTACCGAATGCCATGTTTTCGCCAATGACGACGCCCAGCTTTTTTCAGCTGACGAGCCGCATGTCGAACGATGCTGGACGACCGGTGATCGCGATGATTTGCAGCGCCTAAAGACTGCGATCGAGCGTGCCGGCGTGGACACCTTGCTGATTCAGTTCAACTTCTCTTTTTTCTCGTTGCAGGCGTTCGCTGGCCTGTTGGACTGGGCTCACGCACGCGGAATGCGCACGTTGGTGACCTTCCATTCCACCGCTGATGTCCGCCATGGAAAAGTGCTGAAGAGCTTGCGTGACTTGCGCGAGTCCCTGGCCGGCTGCGCCCGTCTGCTCGTGCATAGCGTTGGCGACCTCAATCGCTTGCTGGACTTCGGTCTGCCGGACAACCTGCTGCTGTTCCCTCACGGCGTGATCGACACGCCTCCGCCTGCGCCGGGAGCGGAACAGCTGGCGGCGGGCCTACAGGGCAAAACGGTAATAGCAAGCTATGGTTTCCTGCTGCCACACAAAGGCGTGCCCGAATTGATCGAAGCATTTGCCATAACGGCGCGCCAGAATCCGCAGCTGCACCTCCTGCTAGTCAACGCCGAATATCCGGTACCCGCATCGGCCGAGCTCGTCGCGAGCTGCGGTGCACGGATTCAGCAAAACGATCTGGCGGGGCGTGTGACATTAGTCAGCGACTACCTTGAGGATGCTGACTCGCTGGCGTGGTTGGGCATGGCCGATTGCATCGTTTTCCCCTACCAGCACACCCAGGAATCCTCCAGCGCTGCGGTCCGTTGGGGCCTCAGCACTGGCAAGCCCGTACTGTGCACGCCGCTGGATATCTTCGAAGACGTGGCTGAAGCCGTGACCTTCTTGCCGGGGACCTCAAGCGAAGCCTTGGCCAAAGGGTTAGGCCTGTTTCTTCAGCAACGGCCCGAGGCTAAGCAAACGCAATGGCTGCGAACCCACGCCTGGTCGACCGTCTCGGCACGCTTGCGCAACCTGCTCGTTGCACTTGCTAGCGGGGCGTGACCGCGCGCGACCATGGCTCGCTTCCTCGTTGCTCCATAGGACGAGCCATGCCCACGCCCTTGGTTATGACCGCGCACAGCTAAGCTTCCCGCGTCACCTGTGGCTCAGTAGGGGCGCGCCATGCCCGCGAATCCTACCAAACCCACCCGCAGAGTCGCCCGACAATCGTATCTGTAAATCGCCCGCACTCTTGGCGCCCTGATTGTGGCGCCCGCATTCGGCCAAATGCGCCGTACATTTGACGATTAAGCCGTTCGGCTTACCGGTTGTCGGTTAATTGACTGCTCCGATAGAACAAATCATTTCAGCGGTTACTCTCTTGATGCAGGCGCAAGCCAGTCGTCCGCTACGGGCGGCAATGCCCATTGGGTTTTGCAAGCAGGTCAAGGCCGACGGGCCTTATCCATACGGAAGCCTGTTGATTTGAATCGACTATGGAGATGAAGTAATGGCTGTTACCGCACAACAAGTTCAACAACTCTACGTGGGCTACCTGGGCCGCGCGGCTGACCAGGCAGGCCTCGACTATTGGCTCAATGAGCTCAATGCCGAAAACGCCACCCTCACTCTGGAGAATCTGCGCTCCAACTTCGTCAACGAGCAGCCCGAGTACGAGGCCGCCTACCAGGGCCTGAACCGGCAGCAGACCGTCACCCAGATCTATCAGAACGTTTTCGGTCGTACGCCGAGCGATGCGGAAGTGGCCTACTGGACCTTTGACTCCAACGTCAACACCGACCAGCTGATCACTGCCTTTCTCAACGCCGCCTCGCCGACCGATCGACTGATCATCGAAAACAATGTAAGCGTGGCTCAACAGGTCACCGCAGCCTATGCAGGGTCGAGCCTCTCGGGCACCGCGCTGGCGACGCAGCTGTCGCAGGCAACTGATGCCTATGCGGTGAGCCAGACCGGTACAGACTCTTCGGGCAACCCCACCTACCAGGTTGGCGGCACCGGCACGGTCTACACCTCCATCAATGCCGCGACCAGCGCAGCGTTGACGCAGGCCCGCAGCAACTTCGGCACCACCTTTGGTGAAAGCGATCCGGATACCCTGAATCCGAACCTGTACGGCACCTCGGCTACCATCACGCTCAATAACGTCACAGACCCGACCACTATTGAACTGGTCAACCAGGCTGGCGGTAATCTGAACGAGCTGACCATCAACGGTAGCGTCGGGGCTGCAGATGACAGCGATGGCAGTGTGCTCACGCTGACCACCACCGCTGGCACCACGGCAGCACCGTCTGACCCAACAACCAGCACCGACATCACATCGCTGAAGCTCGGCCTGTCCTCTGACACCGAAGTGGTGTTGGCGACGCTGACCGATCTCAAGACCATTGATGCATCGACGTCCACCGGCGACCTGACCATCAACGCATCGACTGGCTTTACCCAGCTGACCAGCGTAATGGGCGGTAGCGGAAGCGACACCCTGACAGTCGGTGCAATCGCCGAAGAAGGCACGCTGAGCGTCATGGGTGGCGCAGGAAATGACAACCTGACGGTGGTGTCGGGCAATGGCGCGCTGACAGTCGATGCCGGTGCTGGTAACGACATCGTTAATCTGACCGCCGGTGCAGCAACCTCCGACGATGCACGTTCCGCAACCATTACGCTGGGCGAAGGCAATGACCGGCTGAACGTCGCTACGCTGACCAATCTGACCGGCGATGTGGGCGTTACAGCAAGCTCCACCGCTACTCAGATCGAAGCGGCCAACGCGGCGTTGACCGCCAGCATGGTTACTGTGACCGACTTCAACACATCGCAGGATGTGATAAGCCTGTCAGGCCTTGATCTGGCCAGCTTCAACAACATCGAGGCGGGCAACATCAGCTCCGCTGGCTCGTTGGCCCAGGCCCTGGCGTTGGTATCCCAGGGGTTGGAAGGCACCGAGAACGCGGCGACCTTCAACTACGGCGGCAATGCCTATGTCTATACCAATGATGCGGATGCGGGCGTCGATGCAGGTGACGGCCTGATTCAGCTCACCGGTGTGACCACCGCCCTGACAGAGGGTGGCAACTTGCTGGTGGCATGATGGCACGGCAGTAAGCAGGGGCTCCAGGCTCTTGCTCTATAAAAGCCCCGCTTCGGCTGAAGCGGGGCTTTTTTTCGTTCGGGATAGTCGCCCACGTACCCCCATCCACGCAAAATGTGCGGTCGGTCTCCTTTCATGGCGCCGCCAGTGTCATTGGCCTGCTTTTCGACCTCACCGCTCGTCGGGCGCGACGAAGCGCCTTTCCTGTCTGGCGCCGATTGCCCCTGTCGGCCTGGGTCGCATCCTGGAGCCCAGATAAATCGCCGGGTTCAGCTTATTTCCTTCCGCTATAGCTCGCTTCGATATTCGGGCCAAGCGCCCCTGACCGGTTATTTGTTGATCAGTTCCATAGAGTTTTTCAAATGGAATCAAACTGCCCTCTGCGCATTGTTGGCGTCAGGGTCTTGTTATTCAGCGAAGCGCTTCGGTATGCTCCTCCCGCAGCTGAGAGAGCTGGCCATGTGATTTTAGATCGCCATGCCGTTTTCCCCGCTGCGTCGGCTTAAGCCGACTACCCATTGAGGGGGCTGTGCCCCGATGGGGCATGGCAACAGGCCGGGGCCGACGGGCTCTGTTCCGGATTGGAAGCCTGAATGTCGATTCGACTCATATTGGAGATATAACGTAATGGCTGTTACTTCTGCACAAGTGCAAGAACTGTATGTTGGTCTGCTGGGCCGCGCTGCTGACAAAGCTGGTCTGGATTACTGGCTGGGCCAGCTGAACGCAACTGGTTCCACGCTGACTCTGGAAAACCTGCGCGCCAACTTCGTCAACGAGCAGGCTGAGTACGCTGCCACTTACGGCAACCTGGCCCGTGCTGATCTGGTCAAGGCTATCTACACCAACCTGTTCGAGCGCACCCCTACCACTGAAGAAGTTAACTACTGGGCCAACGGTTCCGTTAGCGCTGACCAGATGGTTGTTGCTTTCCTGAATGGCGCTTCTGCTGCTGATAAGCAGGTTGTTGGTAACAAGGTTTTTGTTGCCGAAGCCTACAGCACCTCCACCGGTTCGAACTACAACGCTGCTGCGGCTAAAGCTGTGGTTGCCGATGTTAATGGTACGGTCGCTAGCGTCAACGCTGCGCTAGCAACGCTGGAAAGCGGCGGCTTGGCTGGTCAAGTGCCCGCGCTCGCACAGCTAAAAGCTGTTCAGGCTGCAGAAGCTGCTAAGGTTGCTTATGGCACCGAGCTTTTCAAAGCCAATGCAGCGATGAAGGCTGCTGATGTTGGCGGTGACGCTAACGGAGTTGTAAGCACCACTGAGGCTACGGGTGTTCTCACAACAGCTCAGGGCGTTCGCACAGCGATCAGCGGCGACTCAACTGCTGTTATCCAAGCGAAAGTTGCCAGCTCAACTACCGTCGTTGAAGCTGCTCGCACCGGACTTACCGCTGCTGAAAAGACCTCTGCTACCGCCTACGAAACTGCCGTGGCTGCAAAAGCTGCTGCCGCTGCCGCTGTTAGTGCTGCAAATTATTCCGTTGAGAAAGGCGCTGCTATTGGCGGTCTCGATGCTGACGCAGCGTTTCAGGCCCTTAACGGTACTACGGCTGGTGGGGTTACCATTGGCACCGCCGCTGCCCTTATGACTGGTTACGCAGGCGCCACTGCCGCAGAGCGCGCTCAGATTGACACCGCTTTGAAAGATGTGGGCGCGTACGCTGCGTTCAAAGCCGTAGCCGTAAAAGAAGCAGCAGTTACTGACACTACTGCTGCTGTTACCTCTACTGGCGCTGTTCTTTCAGGCGGGTCGAGCGCAGCACAGGCATTCAAAACTGCCGCTGACGATAAGGCTGGTCTGGAAACTACTCTTAAGTCGGCGCAAGCCGAAGATGTGAAGGTTGCTGCGGTTAAGGCTATCGTTGACCAGCTGACTCAGCTGGATAAAGTAGCTACCGACGCTGGCACTGCGCTTACCAAGGCTGTTGCTGATAGCGGTGCTGTACTCGACGAAGCCACTGGCGGTTTCGCCGTGACTGCTAACAAGGCAGACGTCCTGTATTTTGGAGCTCCTGCTACCGGCGCGAACGACCTCGTGGTTGCTGCTGGCTTCGCCAAAGGCGACTTTTTGGTTCTTGGCGACGGTTATACCTTCAACAGCGGTGCGCTGACGACAGGTAACAACAACGCTCTGGAAGTGTTTTTCATCCAGAACGGAGCTAACGCTCAGGTAGTGGTTGAGGCCAAAGCTTTCGGAAGCAGCAACGGCGCAACCGTTGATGCCTCGGGCGTCATTACCCAAGCAGCTGATGATCAGTTGGCTGTTATCACCCTGACAGGTGTAAACGCTGCTGACCTGAACTTCAGCAACGGTGTTGTAAGCTTCGTTTGATAATCGAAAAATCAAGAAGAAGGGACTCAGGACGTTTGGTACGTTTCCCTGGGAAAGGAGTCAGGTACATTTCAGTGTACATCCCCTGATTCTTGAAGCTGTAATGTTGTAAACAGAAACCCCGCTTCTCAAAAGAAGGCGGGGTTTTTGCTTTTAGGAGAAAAAGTGGAAAAAGGGGTCAGGTATATTTTTCGCAGCCTATTCAAAGGGGAAATGAAGGGAAATGGGGTCAGGTACATTTCCCCGTGGTTCCGATAATCAGCAAAGAGCTTAAAAGGAAAGAACAGTGGCGAGACGACAGATACTGGCCCAAGGGGATCGTGACGGGGCTTGCCTGCTCTATAGTCAAAGAAAAAAGGGGTCAGGTACATTTTTGTAGCCACGAAAAAGGGGTCCGAAAAAGGGGTCAGGTACATATTTCGCAGCTTATTCCGTCTTTGCGGAGTTCTTGGGTCGTCCTCTAGGTTTGATGCTCACGTCACGCCCGAGCATCTGCTCGATTTCGCGGGCGAAGAAGGAAAAAGGGGTCAGGTACATTTAAAGATGTATGTGTCCCCTGCTTTTTGAAGCAGTAAGCAGTAAACGAAAACCCCCGCTTCTCCCAAGGAGGCGGGGTTTTTGCGTTTCGGAAAAGCGGAAAGCGAGAAAAAGGGGTCAGGTACATTTTCCTATTCCGTCTTTGCGGAGTTCCTGGGTCGTCCTCTAGGTTTAATGCTCACGTCACGCCCGAGCATCTGCTCGATTTCACGGGCGAAGCGTGGTGAGCCGAAAGCCGCGTTTTGCTGGGTGGCATCGCGCAGCTGAGCAGTCATCTCTTCCGTTTCGTGCTGCAGGACTAGCGCCCGATAGCACGTGTAGCGCTCGTCGGCACCGGAGCCGAGTGCAAGATACTCAGGGTGCGGCGTTACCAGCACGGAGCGACGCGTGCCGACATTGGCGTGCCACGAACTCCATGGATAGGCTTCTGGGTGAGCCACCATTCCGGCTCGTACGGGATTCAGCTCGATATAGCGCATGCAGCTAAGCAGGTAGCGCTCGTTACTCACTACGCTGGCCTTGAATCGGCCCGCCCACAGGTGTCCGGTACGTTCGAATCTGGCGTTGATCTTTTGCACATACAGTCGATTGAGTCGCTGCATCAGCCGGCTAAGGCTGCCTGGCGCATGCGGAGTCAGTAAGAGATGGACATGGTTGGTCATCAGGCACCAGCTGTGGACGCTCACGTCCGCGTCAGCAGCATAGACGCTGAGCAGCTGCAGATATGCCAAGTAACATTGGCGGTCAAAGAAAACGGCCTGGCGGTCGACGCCGCGCTGCACCACATGATGCGGCAGCCCGACAATCTCCAGCCGCGGTTGGCGCGGCATAACCCCTCCTTGGGTAGACCCTAATCCACGAAGCCTGAACTAATGGCTCCTTGATGGCGATAGTGCAATGGGTACTCTGTGACCTGCCGCAGCTCTATAGGCGGGCATAAGGATGTTCTTATCGGCTTCCGTTGTTTTCGAGCTGTGTCAGTGCACAATGAGCGACACCGCGCGCATCGCGGACTACCCATTGCTGGTGTCTCCGGCTTATCGCGGGCATGGCCTGCCTCTTACGGCTCGGGTGGCGGCATGGCTGCTGGCAGACATCCAGCCAAGATTAGCTACGCGTAATTTGAGGCTCGTTCAGGCTTGTGAGTACTATGAAGCGGTGGCCGTCATGGTGTAGTGGTCAACAATTCCCGGACACAGAATTAAGTTTTCCCTCGGCCAGCGCTGGTGGTAACCCTGCGTTGAACTGATGCGGCCATTGCCAGTTGTACCGCTGCATCAGGAACCGACCGATATCCGGCGGGTGCCGATGAAGTTTCCGAGGTAGGGTGCTGGATCAGCGCGTGTGGCTCTGCTTGGTGCGACCTTCGCTGGATTTCGGGGATGCTGGCTGACGGGTGGGGTTAAGGGCGGGCCAGCACCAACTTGCGTTGGCCTGGCCCGTGGTGCCGACTCGATCAAGGCACCAGGCCCGTCGACCTGGTTAGCCCGCCATGCTCCTTATGGCCGAAATTTGTCCGTCGCTGGACGCGAAAGTTCCCAGGTCAGTTTCCTTGCGCGGTTGTGTCTAACGCCAAAGCTGTACTGCAATGAACGGTGTCCGCCTTCAGTTCAGGTTGCCAAAACTGAAGGTTTCACCTTCGCTCCGTAAATCCGCGACGTGATTCGAATCGGTCGATGCCTCAGCACTGCGCGCTTTGGCCAGGTTGGCCAGTTCGCCAAGGTTCTGCATTGAGAGCAACTGGCAATAGGCGACGACCAGCGCCCCTGCGTCACGCAGCTCTCCCAGGGCGTCTGCCGGTAGAGTATTCAAGACACTCTCGTCGATCTGAAACAAACCATCGAAACGCCGCTCGCCCGATGCGCTCTGGATGGTGAGCGGCCAGGGGCGGATCAGTTCGAATTTCTGCAGCGCAGCGGTGGGCGCTTCGATTGCCTGTTTGCTCACGTGGGTTTGTTGCAGAAAGGTCAGAATTTCGCTGATCGCATTGCTGGGCTGCCCATCTTCTTCAAAAAAACGCTCTCCAGTGGCGAATTCGCTGATCAGGCCGCTGGCTTCATCGATGCACATGACCTGCTGGCCATCCTCTGCTTCCAGCAGCTGGAAGGGGTAGCTGCGATAGGCGGCTGGGATGTAACGCCCCAGCCACTGCCCGGTGATCGATACCATCAGGTTCTCGCCTGCCTGCAAACCCATCAAAGCTGCGGGAACGAAACGTCCGTTCTGGACCATGAAAGCGATCGGCAATGCCATGGTTGCCTTGGGCAACTCCGCCAGCACCAGCGGCGCGAGTGCATCGCTCGCAGCAAATGCGTAGGACGAGAAACGCTGCCAGTATCGGTGGCCGTAGCGCTGTTTCGAGACAGGTACGTGGGATGGCATCTGAGATCCTCCGTGGAGCGAGTGACAGGCGCTCGCTCAGCGGAGCGAGCGCCGCATGGTGCCCCTATGCTAGGTCTTGCCCCGCCAATTAGCCAACCCGATGGTTAAAACGAAGCTTCTTGTTTCCCCCCGCCGATGGTTCGATACCAGCGACGGCGCGCTTGAATGGGTCGGCTTGAGTTCGACGAGTCATATTAGAAGGTCAATATCCCAAGTGGGCGGCCAGGGCACACAAATCGCCTATCCACGGCTTGAGGTGCGAAGGTGAATCCAGTATCTCGGCTTCGCAGGGGAGTTCGACTCGTTTGCTCGCCCATCGACGCTTAGGTGTCAATCCGAACTCCTTGGCCAGCTGTCTGGCCTGATCCTTCTTGTCTTCGCCCATGGCAAGCATGTCGAATGTCAACGAGAGGGTCGGTGTCTTTGGTGCCTGGTTGGTGGTTTCACCTTTCGATATATCAGGGCTGGGCATTCTCAGCGTGACATACACCGGCCACTCCGAAATCGTGCCAGCCTCGTAAGCGGCTTCCATCCGTTTTGTCCCGATATACAACGCCTCGTCATTGCTTTCGAATCCCAACGGGGAACCTGCACTCAATGCGGCCAACTTATCGCTCAGGGCGATGAATGAGTCACGGGCAAGCAGGTCACTGAGCAAGGCTCGGTGACGGCAGGCCAGTACCATGGCCCGGCGGGTAATCTCGTCCCCCGTATCATCAAGGCCCGGCAAATAACTTGTGATAAACGACCGCGGATCGATATGCGATATTGGGTTGTTGCGCAGTCGTTGAATTACGTCACGGTTATCCGATACAAACTCATCGAGTTTGCCCTCGATACCTGCAAAATAACGGTCGCGATACTCGCCTTCGGTGTCGAAGCGGTACAGCAGATCCTCCATGCGTTGATGCACGTCGGTGGGTAATCTGCCGGGTATCAAAGCTTCTTTGAGCGCATCAACCAGCCAGCTGTCGTCCAGCTGAATCCAGTCGATGGCGTCGTTGAACGGGTGCATAAGTCCTTGGCTGTCGGAGAGGATGAAGAGCTGATAGTAGTCGGGGTAATGCGCCTCCACCCATCGTTGATAGCCTTTGAGCTGGTTAGCGCGCACGCTCGAACCGTCTTTGCGCTCGACTGCTACGACGAGTCGCAGAATCGGATCGACGACCAGGAGGTCAATGCGGGTCAGGTCATCTGTAGACACGATTTCGCAGGCGATCAAGGCGGCCTGCATCGAGTGGGTAAATACCTGATCTATACCTAGCCACTCTTCGGCCTCCAGGCGGGCGGCAAACTGAATGGCCATGGCGGAGTCAGGGTCGGCCAGCGCTGTAGTGCTGGCTGCCAATAACAGGCGTTTCAGGAAGAAATCACCCAAGCCGTGCCCCTCGTTGGGAGACAGCAACCACTCCAGAATACTGCAGTAGTGACACTCCTTTAGGCTCAGATAAGCAGACCAGTTGCGCTCTTCATTATATCGAGACAGCTTTACAAACTCCGACTTGCCGAGCAGTCGTTGCATGTCGTTGAGGAAGGTCTTGGCGTGCTGCGTTGCTACTGGCATTGACACCTCGCATGTTGATCATGGGAAACGGAGCGATCCAGGCATCGAGTCATGCGAGGTAGGGCTGATATTCAATGGCCTGGCCTATCGCCTCGATCGCGTTGAGCCGGTTCTCGTCGCTTTCGCTGAAACTCACCAGAAGCTCGCGCCTGTCGGTAATGCCACGGTCTAGTTCATCCAGCCAGTAGGTGTAGCCGGCCTGGTCGAATGACCTGCCCAGAACGTTAGCGTATACGTTGGTCAGGAAGGCATCGTTCGACGGGTTTAACCCGTAACGCGCCGTGAACTCGCCGCTGGCGATGAACGCGCTGGCGATGTCATTCAGGGTGGTCCCCTTGTCCCGTTGGGCGATCCAGTAGCCGAGCCCTGCCTTGTCAGGTTGGCGAGCGAATGCGGCTTGATACAGGCGGTACACCTGTGCGGTTTCGCCGGCTACGTCCAGCGCAATGGCGCTGTCATTGAACAGGATGCGCTCAACGTCATACAGATAGGCACCAACCATCTTGCCATGGTCGAGATAGGTCAGCATCCGCCATTGGCCTGCGCTTTCCGCGCCTAGGCTGGCCTGGTCTCGGTTGACCGGTAGCTTAAGGCTATCCGTGTCGTCTCCACCATCGAACGAAAACCAAGCGCGCTCTGGTGGTGAGCCGGGGAGGATGCTGAGCGTATCGTTCCCAGCGCGGGTATGGAGAATGGGCTGGCCCACGAGATCAGCGTCGTTCAGTTCGATTAGGTCGGCTGAGTCTGTGCCCACGTTAGTGCCATTCAGAGGCGGTGTGGGTGAGTGATCTTGCTCCTGAAGTGGAGGGCCATACAGATAGCGGAACGCCAGAGCATCAAAGTCGCCGAAACTTGCCGGAAATCCGGCTGGATTGTTGTAAGAGACGACTGTGTGTTCGCTTCGGTCTAGGTCGTTGGGTAGGTACGGTCCCTGGTCCCATTCGCCGTACTGCCCGGGGTGCTTCAGACCTAGCGCGTGTGCTGTTTCATGTAGCGCGATGAAACGACCATAGCCCTGGGACAAATCTGCTATCTCGGCGACTTCATGGTTGAGCCAAACATTTGCGCGCGCGCCAAAGGCAAAATCGAATCGCACCTCGCCCTTGTTGGTGGTGTTTCCGTAGAGCCCGTATCGCAGCTGAGCGGTTCCGTCTTGCTGCTCCACAAAACTGACCCCGGCGAGAGCAGATACCGCGGCGAGCATTCCGCGGATTTGCTCTCGCTGTAACTCGTTCAGCGGTTGAAACGCGCTGACTCCGTACGCCAAGTCAACTGGCTGTCGCTCCAGAAATTGGAAGCTGACGGTCAACGGTGTTCCCGGTTGGTGGTATGGGGCGATCGTCTGGCCATTACCTGCCAGCAGTGCATCGATCGTTGAGTCACCACTAGACATGGCTGCATCTCCTTGGTTTCTGGCATTTTGACATCACTCGGGGCGGGGCGAACAGCCGACAGAGGGTTGAATTCAGCATGATGACGTCCATGTGCTCGTGAGCCTCGCTAGAGTCATGCGGGTCGGGCTCCAGTCTCTTTCCTTTGATGGCGTACGGGTCCGCCTTCACTCACCTAGCCGTGCGCCCCGTTACGTAGCGGGGCGATTCAGGCTGGCCCGCCCGCTGGCGCGAATGCCATAATTGCCACCCATTCTTAGGTGTAGCCAGAGGTCGGATCAGTGCTGATCAGCATCGTGGTGCCGGTGTACAACGAAGGGCCACGTATCGCTCATAACCTTGAGCACATATTGACGGAGGCTGCAGCCGAGCAGTACGACCTCGAGCTGATTGCGGTGGATGACGGTTCGGCAGACGAGAGTGCTGCTGAGGTTCAGCGGCTTGCGTTGAGCGATCCTCGGGTACGTCTTTTGGCGTTCACGCGTAATTTCGGCAAGGAAGCTGCCGTATTCGCTGGCCTGGAGCATGCGAAGGGGGAAGCGGTCGTGGTGCTGGATGCCGACCTTCAACATCCACCCGCCCTGATTCCACAGATGATCGCTCAGTGGCAGGCGGGGTTTCAGGTGGTGGAAGCGGTGAAGCGCCGGCGAAACGATCCGTCGAAGCTCGATGGCTTGCTGGCGCGGGGCTTCTATTCGCTATACCGACGATTGTCTGGCTTTGATATCGAGGGGCATTCGGACTTCAAGCTCATCGATCGTCAGGTTGTCGATATATACCTTGGGTTGCCGGAGCGATATCGTTTTTTCCGCGGCTTGGTCAATTGGCTGGGCATCGACAGTGCGATGCTTCATTTCGATGTCGACGCGCGGGAAGGCGTCAGTCGCTGGAGCAAGTTCGGCCTGCTGCGCTATGCCTTGAATAATGTCACGGCTTTTTCAACTATCCCCTTGGCGATTGTCACCTGGTTAGGCTGCTTCACGCTTGGCTTCGGTGTGCTGATGGTGGCCATCACCTTGCTGCAAAAGCTGACCGGTCACGCCGCGGTGGGCTTCACGACGGTGAATATACTGCTGATCCTGATCGGTGGTTCAATCATGACCAGCCTCGGCATTATCGGCCACTACGTAGGCAAGATTTATTTCGAGATCAAGTCGCGCCCGATATATGTATGCAAGCCTGCCAAGCGGAGTGCGAAATGCAACAGCCCACGCTTGTAGTGCTGGCGATACTGCTGAACGTTGGCGCGCAAGTATCGATCAAGTTCGCCGGGCAGCAGGGGCCGGCCCAAACGCTGTGGGGCCAGCTGTTTTCTCCCTGGTTGGTGGGCGCAGTGGCCTTGTACGGCTTGAGCTTTCTGCTGACGGTAAGAATCTATGCGGTAAATTCGCTGTCGGTCGCCGCACCGTTCATGGCTGCCTGTACCTTCATGCTTATTTACCTGCTGGGTTACCTCTTGTTCAGCGAGCCGATTACGCTCGCTAAATCAGCGGGGCTCGGCCTGATTGTCATCGGAATGGCGCTGGTTCTGAATTAACAGTCATTCCCCGCGTGCCTGTGACGGGCCCTTACCCATTTCGCGATCCGTTCTAGATGCCGCACTTCAGCTCTGCCGTTACAGCCTGCCTTGATCGTCCGCTACGATCCGGACATTACTACCTGGCTGCTTGCCTGGTTTCCGTGTTCTACACCTTGCACTTGTTCCCGCTCGATTTTTTTATCGGGACCGCCGGGTTCTGGTTCAACACCCATACCGACCCGACCCAGCACATCACGGGCATGTGGGCATTTGCTCAGGATCAATGGCGATTTCCGTTGTTGCATACGCGGCTGCTAAATGCGCCCGATGGCGTCTCGGTGGCGTTCACCGACAGCATTCCGTTGGCTGCGCTGCTATTCAAACCGATCTATGCATGGCTGCCAGCGGGAAGCCATTACTTTGGTGTCTGGGTGTTCGTCTGTTATGTGCTGCAAGGAATGGCGGGGGCATGGGCAGCCGCTACGATCGCTGGACGATCTCCAGCGGCGCTTTGCTCTGGAACCTTGTTTGCGCTGATGATGCCTGCACTGATGATCCGCATCCCGCATGCGGCGTTGCTTGCTCAGTGCATGTTGATCGTTATGTTGGTGCTCTACTACCAGCTCAATGGTGCACGGGTTTCGCTGAAGTATTTCGTCGTGCGCGCGGTGCTGCTGCTATTGCTGTCGGCGGCCATCCACCTGTACCTGCTGGCCATGCTGTACACACTCTATGGAGCTGCTCTGCTGGACTACGCCTGGCGCATGCGTACCCGGACAGGCATAGCACGCTGGGTGTCGTTGACCTTGCTTCCGATACCGCTGTTATTGCTGATCTTCCTGGCGCTCGGTTTCATGTCGGTTTCGGGAGGGTTGCCGCCCGCGGAGAATGGATTCACCGAGTCCTCGATGAATCTGTTGTCGCCCCTGCTCGGTACTCACCTGGCCCCCAGCGGCTTTTTTCCCACTGAAGGGACAGTGCTCGATGCGACCGGACTGCAAATCGACGGGCACAACTATCTGGGACTGGCGCTGCTTTTGATGCTTGGCTTTGCCGCCGTGACGCAGCCCAGGGGGCTGCTGCTTTTCCTCAGATCGCACATTCCAATGGCGCTGGTGCTACTGGGGCTGGTCGCCTACTCCCTGTCCAATATCATCTATCTCGGCGGCGTGGAGGTGCTCAGATACCCGCTACCTGAGCTGGTCGAGCCGTTGACCCGGATCTTCCGAGGCTCTGGGCGTTTTTTCTGGCCAGTTGGCTATGCCTTGCTGTTGATGGCGCTTGGTTTCTTTCTCAGGCGCCCGAACCCTGCGTATCGTCTAATACTGCTGGCTTTGGTTGCAGTCCAGTATGCCGACACCGCTCCACATCGCGCCTACTTGAGCGAGGCGGCTCATCGCGAGCCGGTATTTGCCTATGATCATGGCCTGTGGGATAGGCGCATCGAACAGGCAAGCGCCGTTTATTTGTTGCCTACCTATGGGTGCGGGGCGCCGGGGGATGATGCGTTGTTCCTGCAGTACTTTACTGCGCTGCATGCGGTGCCGTTCAATACGGGCTTCATTGCCCGCGTTGCAGGCGACTGCGCTGTGAAAGGCCAAATCGACAGCCGTTCGCGCGTGGCTGGGGAAGTTTTTGTCTTCAAACGGTCGCATTATTCGAACGAGCAGATTCGCGCCGCCATGGGCATAAGCGCCGAACAATGGTGTGCCGAGGAGCCGATCGGGGTTGTCTGTATCGTCCCTGCCGCGGGCTAGTTCGGTGTTCTGGCGATCGGTGAAGCAGGTGCAGGCTTTTAGCTGGCCCGCCGGCTGTCCGAAAGGCGGCGTCGCCTGGCAAAACGTGAACCGGTTCGGTTTGCCGGTTCCGACTTGATCGTTACTATCGTGTCTCGAGCCGTTGTGCTGCAGGCATGCCGAGAAAACCGTGAACCGAGAAATTACCGAGCTGGGTACCTATCCGTACCGGGCCGTGACCCATCTGTACGTTACGTTTCCAGATGGCAGTGTTGCGCTGGGTACGGGAGCAGTGGTCGGGCGCAACGATGTGTTGACCGCGACCCACGTTATCTATAATCCCGACGCCGGCGGTTGGGCCCGAGACATCCGCATCGCGGTAGGGGCTGACTACAATTCCAGCACCTACCGTTATGAAAGCCCTTGGCTGATCACGCTGGACAACCTTCGCTGGACCATTAATGGTTTCCCTTCGCAGACCTTTAGCGATGGCGACAACCAGACCCTTACGTTTGCTGAGTCACAGGCGGACGTAGCGCTCATTGGGCTCAACCACGCCATTGGCGACCAGGTGGGTTATTTCGGGATTGCCCCTGGCTATGACACGACACAGCTGGCGTATCAGATAGGCTATCCGCAAGGTAGCAGCGGCATGATGTACGGCGCATTGTTGGTGCAGCACAACAGTTACTACCAGATCTACCAAGCCTCTTTTGGCGGAGCCAACCAGCTGATGGGACCAGGCAGCTCCGGTGGGCCTCTGTTCGTTTTTGATGGGGATGTTCCAACCATCATCGGTGTTCGTTCCAGCGGCTCCGATACGAACGCCTACTGGGCGGACATCGGCTACACCTATGAGCAATTGGTGGCTGCAATGAGCGCCAACGACGGGTTGTTGGCCGGTTGGGTGGCTAGCGGAGCAATCAAGGGCTCTGCCGGAAACGACACCCTCTATGCGACACCTTCGGCGGATTCGGTGGATGGCGGGGCAGGTCTGGACATCCTGGTTTTTTCGTCAGTCCGCAGTCAGTACACGGTGATGCTGGAACAGGGCCGTGCGGTTGTTAACAACCGAACCATTGCCCAGGACGTCGACAATTTGACCGGCATCGAACGGCTGTCCTTCTTGGATGGCACGCTTGCCATCGATGTAGGGGCGGGGCAGGTCGCAGGAAGCGCGTATCGCCTTTACCAGGCGGCTTTCGATCGTCAGCCGGACTTGGCTGGACTCAAGTATTGGATTAATAACATGGACGCAGGCATGACGCTGCAAAGTGTGGCGCATTCATTCACCCAGAGCACCGAATTCCAGTCGCTATATGGCAGTCAGCCGAGCAGTGAGGTGCTTATCACGGGCTACTACCTTAACGTGCTGGACCGCGCGCCTGACTCGGCCGGTTACGGCTATTGGTTGAGCGAGATGGCTGCAGGCATGAGTGCCCCCGGTATGCTGGCTTCCTTTTCCGAGAGTCTGGAGAATCAGATCAAGGTGAGCGGTGCATTGGACCAGGGAATCTGGCTGGGTTGATGTGGAGCACACGGCCATTCGATCCATAGCGGCTTCAAACGGATCATTTTCGAGCAGGATTGCTTCCGCAAACCTGGGGTGCCCCCAGCACATATGTCACCGCCTGAGGGCTTCGGTTGCTAGCCGTGTCAGACGCGGTTTTTTTATCCCGCCGTTGTGAGTATTCTTCCCGCCTGTTTTTTTACCGGCGCGCACATGAACTGGAATCTCATACTCAACTTTACCCGCCAGGATCTGGTTGACCGCCATTCTGCGTCCGTACTGGGAGCTGCCTGGACTTTTATCCTCCCGCTGATCAATATCCTGATTTTTACCTTGGTCTTCTCGCGCATTATGGGGATGCGCATTGGCGGCATGGGACAGGATCTCGGTCCATATGGATACAGCATTTACCTTGTAAGCGGATTGCTTGCCTGGAATTGCTTTGCGGCAACACTCACTCGAATCACTCAGGTTTTTCACGAAAAGGCACACCTGATCGGTAAGGTTCGTCTATCTCTCTGGTCTTTGCCGGTCTACGTGATTCTCAGCGAGACGGTGCTATATCTGATTTCAACCAGCTTCTTTATGGTCTTTCTATTGGCCATCGGCTTCGACTTTTCCCTGCGCTTGCTGTGGTGGATTCCGACATTCATAGGCATGCAGTTGTTAGCCTTTTCGCTGGGTTTGGTATGCGCCATCCTGTCGGTTTTTCTGCGTGATATCAAAGAAATGGTTGGTGTGGTTGTGCAGCTCTGGTTCTGGCTTACGCCAATCGTCTATGTTCCGGGAATCCTGCCGGACAGCGTGCAGCATTTTGTGCAACTGAACCCCTTTTACCACTTGGCCAATGCTTACCGCAGTGCACTGCTGGGTACCGAGCCGCCAAACCTGGTCGCACTGGGGCTGCTCGCGATCATTGCCGCCGTTCTGCTGGTGGGCGCGATCTGGGTCGGGCGTCGGCTGGAGCGGGACATCCGCGACTTTCTCTAAGGCTGCTCTCGGCACGATGATCGAACATGGAACCGCTTGCCCAATGGCTTGAGTCCGGCAATCGCCGACGCCTTTTGTCCGGGTTAGCACTGCCAGACCGGCGCTTATGATTTTTAGCTCTTATGCATTCTTGCTGTTGTTTCTGCCTACGGTGTATGGGCTTTTTCTCCTATTGCGTCGCTTTCGCATGGAAAGAGCCGCACCGGCCGTTCTGCTGCTTGCTTCGTTGTACTTCTATGCAGCCTGGAAGTGGCAATATCTTGCGCTGCTGATCGGCTCGGTCCTGGCTAACTACCTGCTCGGGCAGAAAGTCGCGGCGCATCGCGGCAAGTTCTGGCTGACGGTTGCGGTAGTGGGGAACCTGGCAGTGCTCGGGTATTACAAATACGCTGGGTTCTTTTTTGGCTTCCTGCCGCAAAGTCGGGAATGGAATATTGTTCTGCCGCTGGGAATTTCCTTCTTCACGTTTCAGCAAATCGCTTGGCAGGTTGACCTGCACCGCAGGCGTTTGTCGTCACCGGGCAGCTTGGTTCACTACGGTTTTTTCGTGAGTTTCTTCCCTCAGCTGATTGCTGGACCCATCGTACATGCACGTACGATGCTTCCACAGATAAGCCACGGCTGGTTGCGGAGGCCGCTCGCCTGGGAGTTGGGAGTGGCGCTGCTCATGGTCGGGCTGATGAAAAAGGTATTGCTTGCGGACCCGCTGGCGCCGGCTGTGGACGGTTTGTTCAGTCGGGCTGCCCAAGGTGAATGGTTGTCTGGGCCGGAGGTGTTACTGGCCGGTCTTGCGTACGGCCTTCAGCTGTACTTCGATTTTTCCGGGTACGCCGATATGGCGCTCGGGCTGGGGTTGATGTTCGGTATTCGTCTGCCGGTGAACTTCCGCTCGCCCTATAAAAGCGGCTCGATCGTTGAGTTCTGGCGTCGATGGCATATCACGCTATCGCATTTTCTACGCGACTATTTGTATATCCCGCTCGGCGGAAGCCGGGCAGGGCGAGTACGTGCTAACGCAAATCTTTTGATCACCATGCTGCTGGGCGGCCTTTGGCATGGTGCCGGATGGCAGTTCATATTATGGGGGGGGCTGCACGGTGCGATGCTAGTTTTAAATCATACTTGGTCCCGGTTGGTGCCGTGGCAGATGCCTCGAGTGCTCGCGGTCGGATTGACGTTGCTAGCTGTCATGCTGGCTTGGATTCCGTTTCGGGCAGATTCGCTCTCTGTGGCTATGCATATGTATGCGGGGCTGCTGGATTGGCGTTGGGTATGGCATTTCGACGCAATGACGATGTTGCGGGAAGTCCTTTCGATGCGTATCGACCAAAGCTTGCCGTGGGTGAGTTTGGTAATGCTTGTAGTGGCCCTGCGTGCGCCTGGCAGTCGTGCTTTATGCCTAGGTCTCGGCAGTCTGGGGCGAGGCCTCTTGATAGGCGTAGGCATCGCCATGGTGTTGAAAGCCATGGCTGGCGAGCCCGATCGGGCATTCCTGTATTTTAATTTCTAGCGCAGGCCAGTGATCGATGATCGGAATCAGGCGGAGCCGTAGAGCTTTTATATGCGGTGCACTGCTGGGCGCCTCCGCCGTGCTGCTGAGCTGGTCAGTGCTCATATCAGGGCAACTGGGTCGGCCCGTAGTGACTGACCAGTGGGTTGCACAGAGCTATGCCAGCAAGCTGGCACTGGCTGATACCGTACAAGGTCCGAGAGTGCTCATTATTGGAGGTTCCGGTGCGCTGTTCGGCTTGGATTCGGCAGCATTATCGGATCGATTAGGCCGTCCAGTGATCAATTTGGGCGTCAACGCTGGCGTGCAGTCGCAGTTCATAAGGCACTACGCTTATGAGGCCATCAGGCCTGGAGACTGGGTGATATTGCCGCTTGAATACCCGCTATATCATGATCGGCATAAGGTTAACTTTGCATTCAATAGTTATTGGTTAAGCCACCCAGGTATCGAGAGCTTGGAGCTTAGTCTGGTACAGCTGGCTCAGCTGTTTTGGTTCACCTCGTTTGCACGCATCATGGATGGTTATGTAGGACTGCCTAATGGCTATCGGGTCGAGGGGCTATATGGGCCGCAGAACCTGAATGAATTAGGCGATCAAATCAACAGTGAGTCCGCTAGACAGGAGGTCTGGATGCGTGAGGCCGTGGAGGGCTCCGCTACGCAACACTACGGCGAAGAGGCCCTTCGCTATCAAGCGAACTGGGATCGCTGGGCTGCGCTCGCTCACACTATCGAGGCGCAAGGGGGGTGCGCCGTATTCATCCCGCCGGCGATGCTCGACCGGCCCGAATATCGTGTCGGGCGCGAATACGATTACTACGTTAGCCTTCCAGCTCAGGCCCGAGCTCATGGACTGGATTACCATGGGAATCCCTTAGATTTCATGTACCCCGAGGCGCAGTTCTTCGACACCAACTACCATCTGAACGCAGAGGCACGAAAGCAGCATACAAGCCAAGTTGCATCAGTGCTGCAGGATGCTTTCTCAAACTGCGGAACGCCTAAGCCAGGCGTAGCGATAGCGGGGCGTAATCGCTAGCTGCGCCAGTTTCGTCCGGCTGACCGCAATACCTATTGGCGCTGGCGTTCCGGATCAAGCAAAACCTAGGTATAGATATCGGTCATGCCGGGAAGTGATCCCATGTTGCTCGTATCTGCTGCGCCCACCGAAGCTACGTTGTAGAGATGGGATAACAGCGGCCTTCCGGCAAGACAAAGCAGTCGCAGGTAGGCCTTGCGCAAGTCTCCACGCTAGAAGTGCGACTACGGTCTCTTATTGGCCATAGCGAGCACAGCGGAGCTCGTTCCCTCCAGTCTGCTTTGACGCAGTTATATTGGCTGTGCCAAATCTCGCATCGATATGTATGTCGTGTTCTATCACCTGTAATGGCATGACTTAATTATAAGGGGGCCACCTGATGGCGATGTACTACGGCAAGTCCAGCTTTTAGCTGGTAGCAAAACTAGCTTGCCGTTGCGTATCGCAGCCATAATATGCCCTCGTATGCATCAGCCCTTGGCTGGGTAGCGCTGCTTGGTGCGATTAGCCATTGTTAGGTCGATGAGGGGCAATCCTATTGCCGGTTCGGCCATTCTATAGACCGCATAAAGGTTCACATGCAGTTCGTAAAATATGCAGCCGTCGGGATCGGGAACACCATGACGCACTGGCTTGTGTTCTGGTTGTTTTACACTTGGGTCAGCGACAGCCAAGCCGTCTGTAATTTCCTGGGATTCGCTGTTGCCGTGACGTTGAGTTTTTTTATGAATGCGAAATGGACGTTTAATCGGCAAGCAACAGGCAGTCGATTTGTATTATTTACTGCTTTCATGGGCACTATGGCTGTCGGCATTGGGCTGCTCAGTGATTTTGCCGGGCTTGGGCCGCTGTCGACGTTGATTGGTTTCTCCGCCGCAAGCTTGCTGTTCGGTTATTTGTATTCGCGCTATTTCATTTTCGCTGAGTAAGATAATGATCTCTCTAGTTGTGCCAGTCTTTAATGAACAAGATGCTATTCCGTTATTTTATAAGACAGTTAGAAGTTGCCGAGAGCTTGACGAGTGGAAAGTGGAGATTCTCTTCGTTAATGACGGCAGTACAGATGGTACCGCCCAAGCAGTTCATCAATTAACATTGGAAGATCCTCTTGTAAAAGATATTTCTTTTACCCGTAATTTCGGTAAGGAAGCAGCTATATTTGCTGGGTTGGAATCCAGTACCGGCGATGCTGTGATTCCAATTGACGTGGACTTGCAGGATCCCATTGAGGTGATACCGCTGCTGGTTGAAAAGTGGCGCGCCGGTGCCGATGTTGTACTAGCCAAACGGGTTGATCGTTCCACGGATACCTGGCTGAAGCGTCTATCCGCAAGTTGGTTTTACAAAGCGCACAATGGAATATGCCGGCCGGCCATTGAGGAAAATGTTGGTGACTTTCGCCTAATTTCTCGATCGATTGTGGACAGTATTCTACTTCTACCAGAGCGAAACCTTTTTATGAAGGGGATCCTTTCGTGGGTGGGCGGGCGTACGGAAATTGTTGAGTACAGCCGCGATCGGCGCGTTGCAGGGGAGAGCAAATTCAGTGGTTGGAAGCTTTGGAATCTCGCGCTGGAAGGGATTACCAGCTTCTCAACTGCCCCTCTTCGAGTCTGGACTTACGTGGGGCTTGGGGTTGCCTCGCTTTCGTTCATGTATGCCGTATGGCTAGTATTGGACAAGGTGATTTTTGGTATCGCTGTGCCTGGGTATGCCTCGCTGATGACCGCAATCTTATTCTTGGGAGGCGTTCAGCTGATAGGGATTGGGGTGCTCGGTGAGTACATCGGGCGTATCTACTCTGAAGTAAAGGGCCGCCCTAGATACATCAAGAAGTAGCTAATTATGGCCTTGCTTTTAAACTTGTTCTTCCTTAATGGAGTATTGAGTGAAGGGATACTTTTTACCTCGCGGCCTCATGGTCAAGGCGTTGTATATCTGCGCTTTTGCTGTTCTTTCATATGTATATATGCGAGTAGCCATGCGGGTTCCTGTGAACTCGGACGGCGCCGCTGCGTTGCTTATTGCGCGTGATATTGCTGAGGGAAATGTTTTCTTGCAGGGATGGAGCCTGTCGACTGTTTCATTCTACTTCACAGAGCTGGTTCCTTTTGCGGTCGCAATTAAACTCGTTGGTTGGCACACTGGGTTGTTTTATCTAGTGCCTGGGATGATGTTGGCAACGGCTGTCTTGCTTTCGTTTCACCTTTGTGCCCAAACGCGGCCAGAGGCGAATTGGCCGTTGCTTGTGGTTATTGCTACGCCCGGTTTCTTCGCCGCTAATCTGTTGTTAGTGCCTTGCATACATATGGGCGCTTATATAGCGGGACTTTTTAGCTGGGCGCTTGTGCGACGATACCGTGAAAACGGGGCGCTTTGGGTTTTAGTCCTGCTGTGGTTGGTGTTAAGCGCGGTTCTGTTCAGTGATGATATTGCTCGCTACTTTCTTTTAGCGCCGCTTTGCCTGGCAAGCGCATGGACTGCTTATAAGCAAGGTTCCCGTCGTGATCTGTTGCTGTTAGCTTGCGCCGTTGGCGCTGTCATCGGCAGCAAATTGCTGGGTCTTGTGTTTTCGCATTTCAATGGATTCAGGCTGCCAGGCCTCAATGAAGTGACCTTCGCCAGCTATGACTCGCTCGGGCAGAATCTCAATCTCGCGGTGCAAGGCACATTTATGTTCTTTGAAGCGGACTTCTTCGGGCGTCCGGTCATAAGCATCCAAGGCGTGTTAACAGCAGCTCGTGCGGCGGTGGTGGTGGGCTTGGTCGTTGCCTTCGTGCGCGTGGCCAAACGCCTAGTCGCGCTCAATTACTATGAGCTTGCCTGGCTGTTGTCCGCTCTGATCATGCTCTCGGCCTATGTGGGGAGCAACTTGCCTGTCAATGTGATGACCACGCGCTACTTGGTCCCAGTTTTCATATTCGGCTCTTTGCTGGTTGCCAGCGCCTATCCAATAACCGGCCGGGTGAGGCGTTGGTTTGTCTTGCTTGCTGTTGGGTATTTCGGAGTATTTCTATTTCAAATTGACTCGAGGCCAGTGATTGCGGAACAGGTAAGTCCGATAGCAGCCGAGCTGGACAAGCGCAAGCTCGATAGCGGCTACGCAACGTTCTGGAACGCGAATGCCAATGCATTTATTTCAGGTACCAAAATTGCCCCGGTATCGGTTGATGGGGCGGTAGTACCCAGGCGGTGGCTGTCCAAGGAACAATGGTATGACGGCGTAGGAACATTCCTGATCCTAGACACGCCTCAGGAGGTCGACATAGCCCAGGCGCAACTCGGAAACGCAGATGAGCTGCTGATCGTAGACGGCAAGTATCTTCTCATCTGGACAAAAGGTTTTTCGCTTGCTCAAACAGGCTAATTCGGTTGCTTGGAAGGCTTATGTCCTTGCTCGTCACATTACTAGCCATCCAAAACGGCAATCCTGGACGCCCCATCGTTATGGCTAGTATTCAGCCGTTTTGCTTGACGCTTCGGATAACGGTCATCATATCGAGCAGCTGAACCTGTTTGCGACCTGTGCAACGGCTACCTCTGTGCTGAGCAGCCCAGCAATGCCTCATTGCGCTGGGCCTGCTTGCCGTAATCTCTGCCAATATGCTGATAGTGCGACCTGGGTAGGCCGCCGCTGGAGCAGGACATTAGAGGCTGTCTCTGATAGTTTTTGTCTCAGCGGTTCATCTTGGCAATGCTTGCTGGTGCTAAAGCCAGCTCCCGGCTGGCGCTAGCCCCTCACCCGGCTGGTCGTAACACCTTCGCATACACGTCGAGCGTGCTTGCAGCGCAGGCTTCCCATGTGAACGCGTGGGCTCGTCTCAGGCCCGCTTCGACACGAGCCTCTCGCAAACTTTGGTTTTCCAGGACATCCAACATCGCCGAAGCGATATCGGTGCTGTCGGTCGGGTCGATCATCCACGCCGCATCACCTGCTACTTCTGGCAGTGACGTGGTGTTGGAAGTGATCACCGGACAGCGTGCAGCGAATGCCTCAATAACGGGCAGCCCAAAACCTTCATAGAGGGATGGGAACACCAATGCGGCGGCGCTTTGTAGAAGCGCCATCACCTGCTGCTTTGGCAGGTAATCCAGCCAGACACCTTCGCCTCTCGCCTCGAGCGCTCGCAGCTCGGGCAGCAGGTCTTCGTTCCCCCAACCGTCTCGGCCAACAACCACCAGTTTGCGCTGTTTGCGAATACCCTCCGGCAGGCGGCTGAACGCTTCGAGTATACCCCGCAGATTTTTACGTGGCTGTAGCGTGCCAATGAATAGGAAGAAGCCTGGCTGAAGATCGTGGGCACGTAGTGTCGTATCAATCTGCTGCGGATCGATACGGTCGAAATAGCAAGACTCTACCCCCAAGGGGGTAACGCTGACCTGTTCGGGGGCGAGGCCCAAATGCCTGATCAGGTCTTGTTTGCTGTGTTCAGATATCGTAATGACGTGGTCGGCCGACTTGATGCTTTGGATAAAAAGCCAGTTCTTGAGTCTCGGCAGATCCTGGCGGATCCATTCGGGATGCAGTAATGGGATCAGGTCCATGACCGTCGCTATAACCGGCACACCCTTGACGCGCGGAATGTGATGGTCCGTTGCGTGCAGCACATCAAGCTTGCGCTTCAGCTCGGCGGAGATAGGCAACGACTTGCGCAGCGTCGCTGACAGAACGCAGGATACGGAAAAGCGCTCTGTGAGTACTTCGGGTGTGCCGCAGTCAAGATGCGGCAGGTCACGACCAAACGCGTAAGGTTTGAACCGCCAGACTTGTTGCTGATCGGCCGCGATTTTTTGCATCGCGTGCCAGAGCGCGCGCGTGTAAATCCCAATACCATCCAGGTGCCCGGCACGCTCGCCCATCGCCCAGACTGTACAGCTGAAGCCGATGCTAGCTCCGCTAGTCGCCTTTGCTGGCAATTGTTTGCTGGCCTCGTTCATTCCATTTCCGCCTGTCTACGCCAGAAGTCCAGCAGTTCCCCGAGTGTGTCTTCAATCGGAACAGCCGGTTGCCACCCGGTAACCTTGCGCAATAGGCCGCTGTTACCGATTGCGATGGGTATGTCAGATGGGCGCAGACGTTGTGGGTCAATCTCGACTTGGATGCTAAGGGTCGTCATGTCCAATAAGGAATACAGAATTGCACTGATCTGGCGAGGGAGACCCGATGCGATATTGAAAAGTTTCGGATGATTGCGCTCGGGCGAGAGCGACAGCAGCCGTAGGTAGGCCTTGCATACGTCTCGTACGTCAAGAAAGTCGCGGCTAGCTTCGATATTGCCTACGCTTAGCACTGGCGACTGTTTGCCCGCCTCTATCAATGCGATTTGACGCGCGAACGAAGCGGTAACGAAGTTAGCTGATTGCTGCGCTCCGATGTGGTTGAACGGTCGGACAATGACGCCGTTCATGCCTTGGCGGAAGTACTGGGCAAAGGCGCACTCCGCGGCGAGCTTGCTCGCCGAGTACGGGTTCATGGGCTGGCAGGGGCTCTGCTCGTCGAGTGCGATTCCTTGCTTGAAGCTGGCCCCATACACCTCGGCGGAACTGGTAAACAAGACGAACGCATTCGGTGCATGCAAACGCACGGCATCGAGCAAATGCATGCTGCCCATCACGTTGGTCCGCCAGGTTTGCAGCGGATCGGTAAAGCTAGCGGGCACGTTCGAGACCGCCGCTAGGTGAATAATATGACTTGGCTGTGCCTGTTCCACTGCTGCGGCCACCGCAGCCGCGTCATGCATGTTGCAGCTGATGTAATCGTCTGCCGGCCCCTGGTTCGTTTGCAGTCGGTTGCTGAGAGCGGTGACGTGGTAGCCCTCGTTCCGCAGCATAGGGGTCAAAATGCTACCGACGAAGCCACTGGCGCCTGTCATCAGAACACGAAGTGTCACGAGTACTGCCTCTGCGTCGATGAAAGGATGAGGGGCTCGATCCAGGCCGCTAGTTGGTCTTTCAGCAGTTGGCGTTCGTATCTTTCGACGTTGCGCTTCCCGGCTGCGATTATCTGTTCGCGCAACCCTGGAGTCTGGTCAAGTAACCGAGCGGTCAGGGCGATTCCCAGCGGCTCGTCGCTTCCAAGGAGTAAACCTCCTTCTCCGAGCGTTTCAGGCACATTCGATTGGGCGCAGGCTATGATGGGCAGGCCGGCATGCTGTGCCTCGATCAATGGCATACAAAAGCCTTCATGGGCGCTGGCGCACCAGTACTGTTGGGCGTTTTGGTACAGCCAGCGCAGTTCCGCTTCGCTGCACTTGCCCGGCATTATCACTTTTTCCTGCAGCCCCAACTGCTCGATGTGATGCCTCAAACCTCGGGCATAATCCTCGCTGGTGGTGCCGCCAACCAACAATAACCGCAAGGATCTGCCTGGTTCACCCTGCTGCAGTTGAACCAAGTGGTAGAACGCCTCGATCAACAGATGCTGTCGCTTGTTTTCAGCTAACCGGCCAACGCACAAATAATAGGCGGTATCGTTACCCGTCTCGATAAAGATAGGCGCAGCGATTTCGCCTTCCAGGCGGCGGCTGTCGACTAATAGCGGGAGTGTCTTCACCCCCTCGTAGCCTGCAAATTCCAGCTCGCGTTGGTTGAGCGGTGAGACCGCAATCGCGCCAATGAACTCGTCGCGCCAATCGACTAGCTGTTGTCTGCCCAGCAGAGCGTATTGCCGCAGCCCGCTTTCGGCAGGAAAGAATTCTGCTGGCGTGATGTTGTGGTAGACGAGTGCTCTAGGGCATCGCTGCGATAGCAGCCATTGACCATAATCATGGCCCATGGAATGGTGATAAAGCAGCAAGCTAGTCTCGCTGCCTTGTAGGGCTTGGGCTGGCAGAATGTCCCCTTTGAGCTGGTCGGGGACGCAATAGCTGAATATATCCGAGGCATAGCCAAGCTCGCGCAGAAGCTCGCGGGTAAACGTCAGGCTATTGGTTACACCATCCCCGACTGCGACCGATGCAGCAAACTGATCGATGCGCCCAATATTCATGTTGCACTCTTCTGTGCAGTTACTGCGTAGTCTTGGGCGCCATAGAACAGGGCGTTGCAGCGGCGAGCAACTTCGCTGTCTTCGATCAAGGCATATTCGTTGGGGATTGGATTGAGCCGGTGGACCTGTACGGCGGTAAACCCTTTGAACTCAAGCATGAATTCAGAAAACGCTGGCGGCAAAGGGTGGATATGGGTTGGGTCTGTGTAGAAGTGAGTGGCCGCCGAGACCAGGTTTTCCGGATTGGGTGTCTCGAAGATGACCAGCCCGCCAGGGGTCAGCGCTCGCAAGCATTCATCAAGCAGGGTATTGAACTGCTCGAAGCTCAGATGCTCGATTACGTGGAATGCAGTAATGGCAGCGATGCTGTCGTCTGGCTGGCGTCTCAGCCAGGCAAGGCCGTCTGCCACCTCTGCCTCAAGCCCCTGATCTTGGCAGGCTTGTACGTTCATGCTGTTGAGATCGATGCCGATCCGCTTGCAGCTATCCGGCAGCATCTTCAACCACTCGCCTCGGCCACAACCGATGTCTACCAGCGGCAACCGCTCAGCAAGCGCGGCGATATCGTCAATAATCGGCAGGTAATACGCCAGCCTTGAACGGATCGTTTCGGCATCTCCCCGAAAGCGATTCTCGAAAGCGAGGTAAAAACTATCCGGAACGCCAGTATCAGTCGGGTTTCCAGCGCAGGCGTTGGGGGCAACATCCGGGGACACGTTCGCGGGCTTGCTGTTGCGCTCCAGATAGGCAAGTCGACCGCGCAGCTCTTGTTGGACTAGCTGGTAGCGTTGCAGCTCCGTTTGCTGTTCCAGCTGGCGTCTATTCTGCTTTTCCAGTAGTTCATTGAGCTCAGCGATCGATGTCTGTTGGGTTTCGATGGTCTTTTGCGCGCTGCGGACAATCACCTGCAGCGCAGCTTCGCTTGCCGATAATGACTTGCTCTGCTGCTCAAGCTGGCGTGATTGAAGGTCGAAGCGGGCCATGTAAAAACGATGGCGTGCATCGGTTGCTAACCAGCCATACGCGTTGCCCAACAACTTGCCGAGAACCGGCGTGCGCCGTAGCGCGCTCTTTATCCGTGCGCGCCGCAAGCCATGCACCGGAACATTCTGGCGCTTGCCTTCGGCTGAGTATCGCAACGTGGCGAGAAATTCGAATCGGTCCGTGCCAGAGCGTAGCTGCACCAGCCAAGCCGCGGCCTCGGAAGCTTTTGCCTGGCGTCCCAGCAGCGATGGGAACGCTGCCTTGACCAAGGCTTCATCGTCAAGCTGGACCAGATTCGACCATGTATACGGCTGGTTATAAGCGTTGGGCGGGGCGGGGTTGAACGGAGGGAGTGTGCGCCCTTCGCTATCCGAGTGATAGCGCTGCACTTCGGCGTCGATGCGTCGGTTGAGTTCGACGAAGTCGATGTCTGGGTTGTTAGGAATGAGCATTTTTATGTCCGTCAATTACCGCGGGCGGTAGCTGGATGTTCTCGAGCGTGGGGGAAAGGTCACAGATGCCACCAAAAAATGCACCATGGATCCCGGCGACCTCGAAACCAACGGCATTATCGCGCCAGTGATAGCACGTAGCTGTATGATCGGCCCCTTCATGCAAGGCCACCGTAACGGTGTACTTCCCTGGTGCCAGACGCATGGGAAAGCGGTACCGCATTTGCTTGGGCTCGCCGGCCCTGAGCGCAATCGGCAAGCCGAGGTAATGGCTGTTGGTGCCGAAGATGTCCTGACCAAATCGGTCGCGGATCATCAGTCCGAGGGAAACATCAGTCAACTCTCGTCTAGCGCTAATTGTCACGTCCATGCAGGCGATATCGCCGCTGGCAAGAATTGCGCTGCGTGAGTTTTCGCCACCAAATTCGATATGTTCGATGCTCGCGTCACGGTTTCCATAACCGGATGCGTCCGGGCGCGCCGTGTAGGCGTCGTCCTCATCATCTCCGGCGAGTAGCTGGTTGTAGATGTTCACCGCGCTCTCAGGTTCCGTATCGGCAACTACGCGACCCTCGCTGAGTACTACTGCGCGATCACATATCATTTTGACTGCGTTCAAGTCATGCGAGACGAATACGATCGAGCCCCCTTTAGCTCTGAACTCCTTAATGCGCCTCATGCATTTCTGTTGGAAGTGCCCATCGCCCACGGATAAAGCTTCGTCAATAAGGAATAGGTCGGGGTCGGCATGGATTGCGATTGCGAAGGCAAGGCGCATGGTCATTCCGGACGAATAGGTTCGAATGGGCTCGTCAATGAACTGTCCCAACTCGGAGAACGTGACGATTGCCGCTCGCCGCTCTTCGATCTGTTGGCGGGTCATGCCCAGCAGCAACCCATTGCCGACAATGTTCTGTGCCCCGGTGAGGTTGGGGTCGAAGCCGGTGCCCAGCTCTAGCAGGCCCGTGACCCTGCCGGTGATCTTAATCCTGCCAGCGTCAGGCAAAAGTACACCGTTAAGCATTTTCAGTAGTGTCGATTTGCCAGCGCCGTTTCGGCCTAGGATACCTACCGTTTCGCCACTGGCGACATTGAACGATATGTCGTTCAGTGCCATGTGACGTCGATGGAAGCTACGTCTGAAAGCAATTTCCTTCAAGCGATGCCACGGTCGGTTGTAAAGCTTAAATTCTTTATAAACGTTTTCCACTTGAAGCATAAAATTGCTCGGAGTCGTCCTGTAGGCGGCGATTCTACCTTTTCCGCTGGTTCAATGAATCCTGCGCGTTTCAAGCGGGTTGCGACATGCGACCTTTTCTAGCTGTGGCATTCGTACCAAGTGGAGAAATATAGAGGCCATCGATGTTTGCGTTAGGCACTGCCGCTTCGGATAATGCTGCGTTTTGCCTCGTTCGTTTGGGAGATGTGAATGTTTACGCCTGTTATCTTGGCTGGTGGCAGTGGGTCCAGACTGTGGCCGCTGTCGCGGCAGGCTTTCCCTAAGCAATTTCTAGACTTGGGTAGCGAGGCGAAGGGGAGCATGTTTCAGCGTACGCTGTCGCGGCTGGATGGGCTGGAGCATGGGGCTCCGCTGGTAGTGAGCAATGAACAACACCGTTTTTTGGTGGCTGAGCAGTTGCGCTTGGTCAAGCGTCAATGCCGCCGTATCATCCTTGAGCCAATTTCGCGTAATACCGCGCCGGCGATAGCGTTGGCTGCTCTCGAAGCTCTGCGTGATGGGGAAGACCCAGTACTGCTGGTGCTAGCAGCCGATCACCATATTCCCGACACTGCTGCGTTTCAGGCGGCAGTCCAAACCGCAGAGATTTATGCTGCCTCTGGATCCTTGGTGACCTTTGGTATTACCCCTACTCGACCTGAGACCGGTTTTGGTTACATACAGTGCGGCGGGGCGCTGGGTGAGGCGGGGCGCGGAATAGTCGCGTTCAAAGAGAAACCTTCATCCACGGTTGCACAGCAGTATCTCGCAACGGGCGATTACTTGTGGAACAGCGGAATGTTCATGTTCCGTGCTTCGGTCTACCTAAGCGAACTCGAGCGGTTGCGCCCTGACATGATCAAAGCCTGCCGCCAGGCGCTGCAAGATGGCCAGGATGACAGCTACTTTCTGCATGTCGCCGTGGAAGCCTTTGCTCTATGCGATGACGAGTCGGTAGATTATGCAGTGATGGAGCACACTGGCGCTGGCGTTGTGGTTCCATTGGATGCTGGTTGGAATGACTTAGGAAGTTGGGCTGCTATCTGGGATGTCAATGTGCGCGATCCCGAGGGTAATAGCCATCAGGGTGACGTGATGTCAGTCGAGAGCAGTAACAACCTTGTTCACGCGCACCATCGCCTGGTTACTACGGTTGGCGTCGACGATCTAGTGGTTGTCGAAACTAAGGACGCTGTACTGGTTGCACGTCGTGACAAATCCCAACAGGTCAAGGAAATCGTTCGGCGGCTACAGGCCGAGCAGCGTGATGAGTTCGTCAACCATACGCTTGTCAGCCGCCCTTGGGGCCATTACGACACAGTGGACAAGGGCGATCGCTATCAAGTCAAGCGCATCACGGTGCTGCCGGGGGAGTGCCTTTCGCTGCAATTACATTATCACCGTGCTGAACACTGGATTGTAGTATCGGGCACGGCGAAAGTGATCTGTGGTGACAGGGAGACGATACTTTCTGAGAACCAGTCCACTTATATCCCCCTCGGAATAAAACATTCGCTTTCCAACCCCGGCAAGGTGCCTTTGGAGCTCATCGAGGTGCAGTCCGGTGCGTATTTGGGTGAGGACGATATCGTCCGGTTTGAGGATCGTTATGGCAGGGCTCGCTCCTGATATTCAGCTGATAACTGGTTTTTTGGGCAGAACATCTGATGCGCAGTAGCGCGTAGAATCCGCATCCGGACGGCTATGGAGAGCTGCGGACGTCGGAGAGTATGTTGATCGTCAAGAAAAAGATTCTGATAACCGGAGGGACGGGCTTTGTTGGGCGCGCAATGTTGGCGCGCCTTGTCTGCCGCTCGGACGTGCGGGTCCTCGCGTGGATACGCCGTGTTGATGCGCTGCTGCCGGTTGGTGTCATCCCGGTTCCTGTGTCGCACGGTCGTACATTCGCAGCGGGCGCGCGGGCGGAGGCGCTCGATACAGTGATTCACTGTGCGGCGCGCGTCCATGTAATGACTGATACGGCGCAGGATCCTTTGGCCGAGTTCCGCGAGGCCAATGTCGACCTGACCCTCAACTTGGCGCGCAGTGCAGTCGAGGCTGGCGCGCGGCGGTTCATTTTCATCAGTTCGGTCAAAGTCAATGGTGAGACTACGCCGTCAGGCCGCCCGTTCACTGCTGCCGACAAACCTGCGCCGATCGGTCCTTATGCGCAATCCAAATACGAGGCAGAGGTTGGATTGCGTCAGATCAGTGCTGAAACCGGCCTGGAGGTAGTGATCATCCGTACTCCGCTGGTATATGGGCCAGGGGTGCGAGCGAATTTCCGCAGCATGATGCGCTGGCTTTCAATGGGATGGCCACTGCCGCTTGGAGGGCTGACCAACAAGCGTAGCCTGGTTGCGCTGCATAATCTGGTCGACTTAATTGACATCTGTATTGATCATCCTGCGGCAGCCAATCAGACACTGATGATCTGTGACGGTGAGGATCTGTCGATCAGCGAGCTGTTGCGCCGCCTGGCAGCTGCTCTGGGTCGTCCGGCGAGGCTACTGGTGATCCCCGGCGGCTGGCTGGCTTGGGTGGCAAGGTTGCTGAGGCGCGAGGATGTTTATCTGCGACTCTGTGGGTCGTTACAGGTGGACATGAGCGAGACCTGCGAACAGCTCGGCTGGAGTCCACCAACACGGGTGGATGATGCCTTGAGGGAAACGGCTCTAGATTATGCGCGACAGGTTCGATCGTGATGCTGTGGTGGTTCTTGCCGCTGGCATTCGTTGCGTCCTTTGTACTAACCGCTGTCTTGCGAAATTATGCGCTGCGCCGAAGTCTGATCGACGTGCCCAACGCACGCAGTTCCCATTCGGTGCCCACGCCACGGGGCGGCGGCGTGGCGATTGTTGCGGTAGTTGCCGTTGGATTGTCCGCGCTGCCGTTTGCAGGGCTAGCAAGCGAATCGCTGATCTGGGCCGTTGTTGGGGCGGGGCTGGGGGTCGCAGCGCTTGGCTTCGCAGATGACCACGGGCATATCGCTGCTCGTTGGCGGTTGCTGGGGCATTTTCTGGCTTCGGGCTGGGCGTTGTTCTGGCTGGGCGGGTTGCCTGCATTAACCGTCTTCGGTGCGACGCTGGATCTCGGTTGGATAGGGCACTTGCTGGCGCTGCTGTTTCTAGTGTGGATGCTCAATCTCTATAACTTCATGGATGGCATTGACGGTATCGCCAGTATCGAAGCGATATGCGCTTGTCTTGGCGCTCTGCTTTGTTATGCCGTGGCTATGCCGGATAGAGGCCCGAATGCATTGGGCCAAATCGAATGGTTGCTGATTGCGGCGGTAGCCGGGTTCGGCTGCTGGAATTTTCCTCGCGCTCGGATTTTCATGGGCGATGCGGGAAGTGGATTCTTGGGCATCATTATTGCGATTCTCGCGCTGAACGCCGCCTGGGTAGCGCCGCAATTGCTGTGGAGCTGGCTGATATTACTGGGGGTGTTCATTGTCGATGCAACTTTCACGCTGTTACACCGTCTGCTGCGTGGCGAGCCGGTCTATCAGGCGCATCGCAGTCATGCCTATCAGTCTGCCGCTCGGCGGGTGAGCGGACACGTTTTGGTAACCGTTGCGGTGGCGGTTATCACGCTGGGTTGGCTTCTGCCCTGGGCCATTGGCGTAGCTGCCGGCCTAGTCGATTGGGGCGTGGCGGTACTCATTGCCTATTCGCCATTAGTTGGGCTTTGCGTTTGGCTTCGTGCGGGTTCTGCGGAGTGATATTGGTGGGGCATGGCCTGCTCCTACGAATTGCAATTAGGCAGGTTCTTTGATGCTGCGTGACTATCTACTAAGGCTGCCGAGACGCTACAAGCGCCTCCTACAGGTCGTCGCTGACGTTTTCCTTGTTTGGGTATCGTTGTGGTTGGCGTTCGTGGTGCGTCTGGGTTCATTCGAAGAGGTGGCTCCTTTCGGTGGCCACGCTTGGTTGTTTGCCCTTGCGCCGGTGCTGGCGATCCCGCTGTTCGTTCGTATTGGCATGTATCGCGCTGTCATGCGTTATCTGGGCAACGATGCACTGATTACTATCGCCAAAGCGGTCACGCTCTCTTCGTTGCTGCTGGCTCTGGCTATTTACTGGTATCGCGATGTGCCAGCACTGGTACCGCGGTCGCTGGTGTTCAACTACTGGTGGATTAGCCTGATGTTGCTCGGCGGTCTGCGCTTGCTGTTGCGCCAATATGTATTAGGAGATTGGTATCGCGGGATGGCTGCTCCATTCGGTCGCGATAATGGCCTGCCACGCGTTGCTATTTACGGTGCGGGGGCGGCAGGGAACCAATTGGCTGCAGCGCTGCGGATGGGCCGAGCGATGCGACCAGTTGCCTTTATCGACGATGATCCTGATATCGCCAACCGTGTTATCGCAGGGCTCAAGGTTTACAAACCCAAGCATATTGCTCAGATGATTTCCGATACTGGCGCCAGCGAAATACTGCTCGCTATTCCCTCCGCAACGCGCGCGCGACGGCGGGAGGTTCTGGCCGATCTCGAACACCACCCACTGCATGTTCGCTCGGTGCCTGGCTTCATGGATCTGGCCAGTGGAAGAGTCAAGGTCGAGGATCTCCAGGAAGTGGATATCGCTGATCTGCTGGGGCGTGACAGTGTGGCTCCGGATGAAGGTCTTTTGGCGAGATGCATTCAAGGGAAGGTGGTATTAGTGACTGGCGCCGGCGGCTCGATTGGCTCCGAGCTAAGCCGGCAGATCGTGCAGCTTGCGCCAGCGATACTGATTCTGCTAGATCACAGCGAATACAGCCTTTACGCCATCCACCGTGAATTGGCGCAGCAGGTGAGTGAGCAGGCGCTTCGACTCGATCTGATTCCCATCTTGGGTTCGGTCGGGAATACGCATCGGTTGCTAGACGTCATGCGGACCTGGAATGTGGATACCGTTTATCATGCTGCGGCCTATAAGCATGTACCGATGGTGGAGCACAACATTGCCGAAGGCGTTTTGAATAACGTGATGGGGACGCTGCATTGCGCGCAAGCGGCTATCCAGGCTGGCGTGTCACATTTCGTACTGATCTCGACCGATAAAGCAGTGCGGCCGACTAACATCATGGGCAGCACCAAGCGTCTCGCCGAAATGGCCTTACAGGCGCTCAGTCAGGAAGCAGCTCCAGTGTTATATGGGCAGCCGGCCGGCGTCAATCAGGTCAATCGGACCCGGTTTACGATGGTCAGGTTTGGAAATGTGCTGGGTTCTTCCGGTTCGGTAATACCGCTTTTTCGGGAGCAGATCCGCCGTGGCGGCCCCGTCACTGTCACCCATCCGCAAATCACTCGCTATTTCATGACCATTCCAGAAGCCGCGCAGCTCGTGTTGCAAGCAGGGTCTATGGGGCTGGGCGGGGATGTGTTCGTTCTGGATATGGGGGCTCCCATAAAAATCGCTGAGCTTGCTGAGAAAATGATCCATCTCTCCGGGCTCTCCATTCGCAGTGAGAGGAATCCTGGAGGCGACATCGCCATACAGTTCACTGGTCTGCGGCCGGGCGAGAAGCTCTTTGAAGAATTGCTGATCGGCAATAACGTCACCCCGACGCAGCATCCGATGATTCTGACGGCCAACGAAGCTTGCCTGCCTTGGGGCGAGTTCTGCGATGTGCTCGATCGGCTTACTAACGGTTTACAACGCGATGACTTCGAGCAAGTCCGGATGGTGATGCGCACTACCGTGGACGGCTATATGCCACGTGAAGAGATTGTCGACTGGGTTTATCGGCAACGGGAAGGCAAGCCGCTCATCTAGGCGTAGTCCCCCGATAGTTCGCGGATCTTCTAGGCATGCCTGTAGGCGCAACCATCGCCAACGTTGTGCTGCAAGTCAGGTCAGAAGTGCGCCGGACCTTAAAGGTATTCGGGGCGAATTATGCCGTTGAGCGCCTCGTGTGGAATCTCCAGCTCCGGATGGCCGCTCGAATACGGTGCGATGCTATAAACGTCGTATTTGAGCAAGACCTTGTCGCGCAGGAACGCGATGTTTGATGTCTGCTGAAACGGCCATTGGAGGCTGAAAGCGGCATCGTGCTCATTGGCTCGCAGCCATTGCTGATGCGCCTTCGCGGCAACGCGCCAGAAGGCGCCTTCCTTGCCCGGCAGCAGTACATCGGCGAGCTTCAGCTCACGGTCCTGCGCTTGGTCGAAATTGATGAAGCCGCGTCCGGGCATTCCGTGAGCGCCGCCAGTGTGGATATAGCTCGACAGCTCTACCACCAGTAGCGGCGCATGTTGTTCACGCAGTTTGGCTTGAAGATAGCTGCTCCACCCGGGTTCCGCGTTTCGCAGAAAGGCCTGTTGATAACCCTCGAGCGACGCCGGGACTTCTGCATCCGGGCTGTTTACTGTCATCTCGCGCAACCGCTGGTCGATCAGCGCGTTCAGTGCGGGCTCGTTTTCAAACAGCTGAGTATCTATGTTCACCAATGGGCAGCTATCGTCTTGTACAGGACAGCCGGCTGGACGTTGCTCGCTGAGAATCTGTCGAACCTCCACTGGCGGCTCGCCACCGAAGTGTTGGCAGCCTCCAATGAGCAGGCTGAGTGCTATTAACGCGATGGCATTGCGGATTGGCATCAATGGGTTGGCTCCTGCGGCGGTTTCAGTGCGGGTTCGAGTGCATGAGCGGAGCGAAGTTCGAGAAATGCCAGCTGGGCATCTTCCGTCGTGCGAATGGTCTGCTAAGGGCTGCGCCTGAGCAAGCGGCGCGCTAGGATGGCAGCAGAGAGACCGCTCACGCAGTGAGGGTTGCAGCCTTTTTCCAGCGCCGGCAGGTGCTGGAACAAACCGATATGTGAGTAGTGCATGAACGATATTTTCAAAGCCGGCGCCGACGATGTCGAGATCATCTGCCGCGAGCGCTGCTTCAGTGGCTTTTACAACCTTGACCGCTTCCGCCTTCGCCATCGTCTGTTCCGAGGCGGCATGGGTGCTGAGATCGAGCGCGAGCTGTTTGTTCGTCACGACGCCGTCTGCGTGCTTCCCTATGATCCTCAACGCGACGAGGTCGTATTGATCGAGCAATTTCGTGTCGGCGCCATGGCCCATGGAGACAACCCCTGGCTGGTGGAGACGGTTGCCGGCCTGATTGATAAAGACGAGCAGCCTGAAGAGGTGGCGCGCCGAGAGTCGATCGAGGAAGCCGGCCTGGAGCTCGGCGAGCTTTGGCCGGTGTCTGTTTACTATCCGTCCCCGGGGGGCAGCACCGAGCGCATCCATCTCTACCTTGGCCGCTGCAGCAGTGTCGGTGCGGGCGGTGTATTCGGGCTGGAAGAAGAGGGGGAAGATATCCGTGCCGCTGTGTGGTCTCTTGATAATGCATTGGAGGCGCTGCGCGATGGCCGGATTGATAACGCGGCTACGATCATTGCCCTGCAGTGGCTGGCCTTGAACCGCGGCGAGATCAGGGAGGCGTGGATATGAGGCGAACCCGCGAGCGATACCGCGTCGATCTGTTGGAGTTGCAGGCGGCCTGCGAGGCGAACTACATGCGTCTGATGCGCTTGCTGCCTGCGATGCGCAACCACCCGGATACACGTCGGATCGCCATGAGTCAGGGCGACCGACTGCTCGGCGTGCTGGTGCTGACTGTCACCGAGAGCTGCCCCTACACCACCACCGTTCAGATCAGTCAGCAGGACTGTCTGCCCTGGTTGCCAGTGCCGCAGATGGACGTGCGTGTCTACCATGATGCGCGTATGGCTGAAGTGATTGGCGCCGAGAACGCCCGGCGTTTCCGCGGCATCTATAGCTATCCCAACGCGCAAATGCATCAGCCAGACGAAAAAAATCAGCTCAACCTGTTCCTCGGGGAATGGCTCGGTCACTGCCTGGCTTGCGGTCATGAGCTTGAGTTTGTGCTTTAAGCGGAACAGTGCACGCCTGAACTGATGCTGGCGTTGTGCTATTGATTCTGTGATGCTCCCAAGCGGTTCTGTGATGCATGCCCGCATCGCGCGGTTTACCCCTGCAACTCCCAGCCACCATAATTCTTCTGCGATTTCGCCAAAGGAGACGGGTCTTGGCTGCTGCGCCGCTCACTGTTGAAAACGACTCGGTATTGCTCGTACAACTGACCGATAGTCACCTGTTCGCCGAAGCAGGCGGCAAGCTATTGGGGATGGATACGGCTGAGAGTCTGCAGCGCGTCGTCGATCTGGTTCTCGATGAGCAGCCGCGTATCGACCTGATGCTGGCGACCGGCGATCTTTCCCAGGACGGCTCCCTTGCCTCCTATAAGCGGTTTCGCCAGTTGTCCGAGCGTATCGACGCGCCGGTTCGCTGGTGTCCAGGCAACCATGACGAGTTGGCCCCGATGCAAGAGGCGACCCGTGGCAGCGACATGATGGCGCCCGTGCTTGATATCGGTGCGTGGCGGGTCGTCATGCTCGATACGCTGGTGCCGGGCGCGGTCTTCGGCATGCTCAGTGACGAGCAATTGGCCTTGCTGGAAAGAACCCTGCAGCAGGCGTCGGACCGGCCTCATCTGGTCTGCCTGCACCATCACCCGGTCTCGATTGGCAGCCGCTGGATGGACAGTATCGGACTGCACAACCGTGAGGCTTTGTTCGAAGTGCTTGACCGTTTCAGCTGCGTCAAAGCGCTGCTCTGGGGGCACATCCATCAGGCGTTCGATAGCGAACGTCGTGGTGTTCGCCTGCTAGCCACTCCCTCTACCGGTGTGCAGTTCGCGCCCGGCAGCGAAGACTTTCAAGTCGATACGCTTGCGCCCGGCTACCGCTGGTTGCGTCTGTACGCTGACGGCTCGCTCGATACCGGTATTTCGCGAGTGGTTGGCATCGACTTCGTAGTCGATTACTGCGTCAAAGGGTATTGATCGTCGCAGGTCTGTGAAGGTGTTGGCGCTGACGCAGTCCCGCACTGATTGGCCTCGGGCTTCCCTGGCGGCTTGCAGCGTGCGCGCCTCGCCTTGTAGCCTTCCCATCCTTTGTCAGTCCAGCGAATCAGCATGCCTCGCGAACAGCCCACCATTCTCTATATGCATGGCCTCAACAGCTCACCGTTGTCGCATAAGGCCAGCCAGCTGACAGCAGCGCTGGGTCGGCTGGACCGAACTGACTCGCTGCAGGTGCCGGCGTTGCATCATCATCCACGACAGGCCATTACGCAGCTTGAGACGGCGATTGCAGAGCTGGGGCGGCCGCTGCTGGTCGGCAGCTCCCTCGGCGGATACTATGCAACGCATCTCGCCGAACGACACGGGCTCAAGGCCCTGCTGATCAATCCGGCCGTTACGCCTCATTGCCGTTTCGATGGTTATCTCGGCCTCCAAACCAACCTCTACAGCGGCGAGGTTTGGGATCTGACCGAAGACCATGTCACCGCACTGGCCGAGCTGGAGGTGCCATCGCCGCAAGATGCCGAGCGCTACCAGGTCTGGTTGCAGACAGGTGACGAAACGCTGGATTACCGCCATGCGGCTGATTACTACAGGGGCTGTGCGGTGCGCATCCAAGCCGGTGGTGATCATGGTTTCCAGGGGTTTGCCGAGCGGCTCCCTGCCTTGCTGGCGTTTGCCGGCTTCGATCCGGCCCTGTTTGCAGACGTCGATTTTTCCGATTTATAAGGACATCACGAGACGCACATGTCTTATACCGCCGAAGCCATTGAAGTCCTCTCCGGCCTGGATCCGGTGCGCAAGCGACCAGGCATGTACACCGACACCTCGCGGCCCAATCACCTCGCCCAGGAAGTCATCGACAACAGTGTCGACGAAGCGTTGGCGGGGCACGCCAGCTCGGTCCAGGTCATCCTGCATCAGGATAATTCCCTTCAGGTGATCGACGATGGTCGCGGCATGCCGGTGGACATCCATCCAGAAGAGGGGGTTTCAGGCGTCGAGCTGATCCTCACCAAGCTGCACGCCGGCGGCAAATTCTCGAACAAGAACTACCAGTTTTCCGGTGGTCTTCACGGGGTTGGCATTTCCGTGGTCAACGCGTTGTCGACCCGAGTGGAGGTGACGGTCAAGCGTGAGAGCAACGAATACCGCATGGCATTTGCCGACGGTTTCAAAGCCAGCGAGCTGGACATCATCGGAACGGTTGGCAAGCGCAATACCGGCACCAGCGTGCACTTCTGGGCCGATCCGAAGTACTTCGATACCCCGAAATTCTCGATCAGTCGACTCAAGCATGTGCTCAAGGCCAAAGCCGTGCTTTGTCCGGGACTGAATGTCAGCTTCGAGGACAAGAACACCGGGGAGAAGACCGAATGGCATTACGAGGATGGTCTGCGCTCATATCTGGTCGACGCTGTCAGCGAGTTTGCTCGGCTACCCGACGAGCCCTTCTGCGGTAGCTTGGCCGGCAGCAAGGAGGCGGTTGATTGGGCCCTTCTGTGGCTACCGGAGGGCGGGGACAGTGTCCAGGAGAGCTATGTCAACCTGATCCCCACTGCGCAGGGCGGCACCCACGTCAACGGCCTGCGTCAGGGGCTGCTGGATGCCATGCGGGAATTCTGCGAGTTCCGCAATCTTCTGCCACGTGGCGTCAAACTTGCGCCGGAAGACGTCTGGGAGCGGATTGCATTCGTGCTCTCGACAAAGATGCAGGAGCCACAGTTCTCCGGTCAGACCAAGGAGCGTCTGTCTTCGCGGGAGTCGGCCGCGTTCGTCTCCGGGGTGGTCAAGGATGCCTTCAGCCTGTGGCTCAATGCCCACCCTGAGCTGGGCTTACAGCTGGCCGAACTGGCCATCAGCAACGCCGGGCGCCGGCTCAAAGCGAGCAAGAAAGTCGAACGCAAGCGCGTCACCCAGGGGCCGGCGCTGCCCGGCAAGCTGGCCGACTGCGCCGGGCAGGATCCGGCGCGCTCCGAGTTGTTTCTGGTCGAGGGTGATTCCGCGGGCGGTTCCGCCAAGCAGGCGCGCGACAAGGAATTTCAGGCAATCATGCCGTTACGCGGCAAGATCCTGAATACCTGGGAAGTCGACGGTGGCGAGGTGCTAGCCAGCCAGGAGGTGCACGATATCGCCGTGGCCATCGGCGTCGATCCCGGCGCTGCGGACATTTCCCAGTTGCGCTACGGCAAGATTTGCATTCTCGCTGACGCTGACTCGGATGGCCTGCACATCGCAACCCTGCTCTGCGCGCTGTTCGTTCGTCACTTCCGCCCGCTGGTGGATGCTGGTCATGTCTATGTGGCCATGCCGCCGCTGTACCGCATCGACCTGGGCAAGGACATCTTTTATGCACTCGACGAAGCCGAGCGTGACGGCATCCTCGATCGCCTGCTGGCGGAGAAACGTCGTGGCAAGCCGCAGGTCACGCGCTTCAAGGGTTTGGGCGAAATGAACCCACCCCAGCTGCGCGAAACCACCATGGACCCCAATACACGCCGACTCGTGCAGTTGACCCTGGATGACTTTGACGGCACGCGTGAAATCATGGACATGCTGTTGGCCAAGAAGCGCGCCGGCGATCGCAAGAGCTGGCTAGAATCTAAGGGCAACCTCGCGGAGGTGCTGCTTTGAGCCTTCGTTGGGTGGCGCTGCTGTGCGCGCTGGCGGTGCCGTTCTCGGCAACGGCCACGCCCGAACTGACCATGCTCAGCGAGCATCCCGTCGAGGGGATCGCCGCAGGCAATCTGTCCGGGCTGGCCTGGTGCGGTGATGCACTCTGGGCAGTATCGGACCGAGAGGACAATGTCCTGTACCGCCTGGATGCCAGCGATACCGTCTGGCAGGCTGAGGTCGAACGCTTCGAGTTGCCGCCGGTACCAAGTACCGGATTGTCTTGGGGCGTGCGTATGCGCTCTGCGTTCACCGGTATGCTGCGTGGCGGTGAAATGGATTTCGAAGGCCTGAGCTGCGACAGCCTGGGCAATCGTTATCTGGTCAGCGAAGCGCATGCCGCTGTGCTGCGAGTGAGTCCAGCGGGCACTGCAGAGTGGCTCAATTTGCCGGGTGCGGTGGTGCGTCAGGCACGGGCTAGCGGGATGCTGCTCAAGTTCAACGCCATGTTCGAAGGCGTAGCGGTCGATCCGGACGCCGATCGTCTGTGGCTGGCCGCAGAGCACAGTCGCCGAGGTCTGATGGTGACCCATCGAACGCAGAATAGCTGGCGCTGTACTGGCGGCTGTGTATTGCTGGTCGGCGGCGGGCGCGATTCAACGCCCCCCGAGATGGGCGACGACACCCAGCCGCGGCGCTTTTCAGGGCTCACCTTCCATAACGGAAAACTGTTTACGCTCGAGCCGGTGACTCACCGGGTCTGTCGGCGGAATGTGGAGAATGGGCACCGTGAGGCCTGCTGGTCCTATGCAGACACGGCAATGGCTGAGTCGCGCCGTTACGACACGCCTTTCGGCAATGCCGAAGCCCTCTGGGTCGACGCCGAAGGCGCCTGGATCGGGCTCGACAACAATGAGCTTACGCGTGCCGACGGCGAAAAGCGTCCTGTCGTCTGGCGCTTTGCTGCGCCCAAGGGCGGTTGGGGTGCCAAGCAGTGAGTCAGCCTGCCGGGCGTCGCGCCGGGCGCATCATGCTGGTCCTGGCCTGGGGGGCCGGGTTGCTGCTGGCCACGCGGTTCTTTTCGGACTGGGAACAGAGCCGCTTCAACCCCAATCGCGAACCGGTGTCGGTTATTCAGGGCGAGCAGATAGAGGTGCACCTGGACAGCAACCCGCAGGGGCATTTCGTGGCCGATGGCCAAATCAATGGCGAGACAGTGACCTTTCTGCTGGACACCGGCGCTACAGATGTCGCAATCCCCGCCAAGCTGGGTGATCGCCTTGGCCTGTCCCGCGGCGCTCCGGTGATGCTGCACACCGCCAACGGGCAGACCACCGGTTACCGGACCGTACTGGACAGTCTCGCCCTTGGCGACATTCTGCTGCACGACGTACGTGCCATCGTGGCGCCCGGCTTTGGCGGTGAGCAGATCCTGCTTGGTATGAGCGCCCTGAAACAACTCGAATTCACCCAGCGCGCCGGCACTCTGGTGCTGCGCCAACACGCCACGGATCGACCATGAGCGAAACTATCGACCTGAGCCTGGACGGCGTGGAGCGTCGCTCCCTTGCCGACTTCACCGAGCAGGCCTACCTGAATTATTCGATGTACGTGATCATGGATCGCGCACTGCCGCATATCGGCGATGGGCTCAAGCCCGTGCAGCGGCGCATCATCTATGCGATGAGCGAACTGGGCCTGAACGCCGATTCGAAGCACAAGAAGTCGGCGCGGACGGTGGGTGACGTGCTCGGCAAGTTTCATCCCCACGGTGATTCGGCCTGTTATGAAGCCATGGTGCTGATGGCTCAGCCGTTCAGCTACCGCTATACGCTGGTCGACGGTCAAGGTAACTGGGGCGCGCCGGACGATCCAAAATCCTTCGCGGCCATGCGTTACACCGAGGCGCGGCTGTCGCGCTACTCCGAGGTCTTGCTCACCGAGCTGGGTCAGGGGACCGTGGAGTGGGTGCCCAATTTCGACGGCACCCTGGACGAGCCCGCGACCCTGCCCGCGCGCCTGCCCAACCTGCTGCTCAATGGCACTACGGGGATCGCGGTCGGCATGGCGACCGACGTGCCGCCGCACAACCTGCGCGAAGTGGCCGCCGCGTGCGTGCGTTTGCTAGACGACCCGAAAACCACCGTCGAACAGCTCTGTGAGCATGTGCAGGGCCCGGACTACCCGACCGAGGCGGAAATCGTCACACCACGCGCTGATCTGCTGAAGATTTACGAAACCGGCCGAGGCTCGGTGCGTATGCGCGCGGTGTATCGCGTCGAGGACGGCGATATCGTGGTCACCTCGCTGCCGCATCAGGTCTCCGGCTCCAAGGTGCTGGAGCAGATCGCGGCGCAGATGCAGGCGAAGAAGCTGCCAATGGTCGCTGATCTTCGTGACGAATCGGATCACGAGAACCCGTGCCGGATCGTCATCATTCCACGATCCAACCGGGTAGACGCCGACGAGCTGATGCAGCACCTGTTCGCCACCACCGAGCTGGAGTCGAGCTACCGGGTCAACACCAACGTTATCGGCCTCGATGGTCGACCGCAGGTGAAGAACCTCCAGGTGCTGCTCAGCGAGTGGCTGACCTACCGCATCGGCACCGTCCGGCGGCGCCTGCAGTTCCGTCTGGACAAGGTCGAGCGCCGCCTGCACCTGTTGGAAGGTTTGCTGGTCGCCTTTCTCAACCTCGATGAGGTGATCCATATCATCCGTACCGAGGATCAGCCCAAGCCTGTGTTGATGGCGCGCTTCGAGCTGTCCGAGCTGCAGGCCGATTACATCCTCGACACCCGCTTGCGCCAGTTGGCGCGGCTGGAGGAAATGAAGATCCGCGGCGAGCAGGACGAGCTGGCCAAAGAACGGGAAAAGTTGCTGGCGTTGCTCGGCAGCGAGGCCAAGCTGAAGAAGCTGGTACGCAAGGAGCTGATCGCTGACGCGGAGACCTACGGCGACGACCGCCGTTCGCCAATCGTTGCGCGCGCCGAAGCACGCGCGCTGTCGGAAAACGAATTGCTGCCTTCCGAGCCGGTCACCGTGGTGATTTCCGAGAAGGGCTGGGCGCGCTGCGCCAAGGGCCATGACATCGACGCCACCGGGCTGTCCTACAAGGCCGGCGACGGCTTCAGGGCGGCCGCTGCAGGTCGCTCTAATCAATACGCCGTGTTTATCGATTCGACCGGGCGCAGCTATTCGCTGGCGGCCCACTCGCTGCCCTCGGCGCGCGGCCAGGGCGAGCCGCTCACAGGCCGTCTGACGCCACCTCCTGGCGCCGGTTTCGAGTGCGTCTTGTTGCCTGAAGACGAGTCGCTTTATGTAATTGCTTCGGATGCCGGTTATGGCTTTGTGGTTAAAGGCGAGGATCTGCAGGCCAAGAACAAGGCCGGTAAGGCTTTGCTGTCGTTGCCGGCGGGTGCGCGAGTTGTCGCGCCTCGGCCGCTGAAAAGCCGTGACCAGGACTGGTTGGCGGCCGTTACGACCGAGGGGCGGCTGCTGGTATTCCCGGTGCGCGATCTACCGCAGCTGGGCAAGGGCAAAGGCAACAAGATCATCGGCATTCCGGGGGATCGGGTCGCCAGTCGTGAAGAGTATCTGACGGATCTCGCCGTGCTGCCGGAAGGCTCGACGCTGGTCTTGCAGGCCGGCAAGCGTACCTTGTCGCTGAAGAGCGAGGATCTGGCACATTACAAGGGCGAGCGCGGACGGCGGGGCAACAAGCTGCCGCGCGGCTTCCAGCGCGTGGATGCGCTGTTGGTCGAATAAGTTACCGGGTCGAAGAGGCCCTGAAGGCTGGCTTCTGATGGGCGTTTCGCGGAAGATAGCCGCCTTCCGATTTAGCCGATTAGCGATGCGGTGGCTGCAATTGCCGGCTGCGTCGCGGGCCAAAAAGACAATCAGCTCGGTGGCTGACGGTAAAGGATGGCGGCGGCGCCGACAGATAGCCGCCTTGCGACGTCGCCCAAGCCCGGTGCAAAGGTAGAGATGAACGTGCAACGCTTCACAACTGTATTGCTACTTGCCTGTGCCAGTCTGGCCGGGTGTGTCACCCAACCCGTTCCGATGTATCGACTCGACAATGGCGCTGTGGAGATGCCGGCGCAAGCGGCGGATGGCGCAGCGGTTCTCTTGGGTCCGGTGAGGTTGGCAGACTATCTGCAACACGACGCCTTGCTGCAGCGGCTGCCGGATGGCAGCCTCGCCGCCGACGGCCAGCGGGCGCGCTGGGCAGGCAGCCTGCAGGGCGACATCAGTCAGTTGCTGTTGCGCCAGTTGGCCTCACGCCTGAAGACTCAGAGCCTGGAGCTGAGTCCCGGCAGTAAGGGCTTCAGCCCTGAGGTTCAGATTGAGCTTGAGATTACCCGCCTGGATTCCGGTCCTCAGCATCCTGCTGTGCTGGAAGCTCAATGGCGCGTGCTGGACGGGCAGGGCAGGCGCCAAAGCAGTCGTCTGGTTCGGTTGCAGGAGCAGCATCAAGGCAGCGCGACCGATCAGGTGCGCGCGCAAAGCCTGCTCCTGCAGCGGCTTGGCGAAATGATGGCGAGTGCGGTGGAGCCAGTGATGGTGGCCAAGGCGCGAACCAAACACAGCGTCAGCAAAGCACCGAACAAGCCAGAGGCTGCTCCGGCAATCCCAGCGGTGGAGCCTATCAGGACAGACCTGGAAGTGTTTCGCTTCTGAGCAGGTCACCCTTGCTCAAAGCGTCCATACGCGCCGTTGCGCTCAGTTGGGCAATCCACGATAGGCGGATCGTAACCGCTACGCCGTGGACAGTTCCGCTGGCGTAGCTGGCATCAGCCTCTTGTAGTAGCTGTCCGGCAATCGCTCCGCAGCGATGCGAGCGCGCTGATCGCGCTCTGCGGATCTTCAACCTTTCCGACTGACGCCACGGCCACGATGGCCGGCTCTCATGTTTCGGCCGAGTGCTGGCATCAGCTGATGCGGTTGCGCAGCTCGTGCATGCGCGCGAGCTGGCGCTCCAGTAGCGAGGGGTAGGGTTCGAGCAGCCGTTCGACGCAGCAGGCGCCCTCCGGGCTTGCAATGGGGCGGATGCGAGCACGCTGGCGAATCAGGTTGTCTTCGCCAATTCCGCGTTCGACCAGCAGCAGGTTACGGCTGTGCTGCGACATGGCCAGCGCGGCCTGTGCCGGCTCGCTGAGCAGCAGATCACCCTGGCTCAGGTCATAAAGCCCTTCGCCTTGAGTGAGCCCCAGCTGCAGCTGCAGCGTGATGCCGCTATCGGCGACCTCGATCTGCAGGGCGTGGCCCAGCGCGCGCATCAGCTCGCCACAGCAGAGCGCATGGGTCAGGTAGTTCTGCTCGTCGTCCTGGCTGTGGAAGAGCATCAGGCTGCTGCCGTCGTTAAGCGTATGCAGCTCGGCCTGATACAGCGTCGAGGCCTGTTGCAGGCAGTCGCTGTAGCGCTGCAGCAGCTCAGTCAGCCGTGCGCGAGGTAGGCGGCGCAGTTGTTCCTGGGCACCGAGCTGAATCGCCAGCACACCGCTTTTGCCAGTCGTGGCTGGCGCTGCGGGGGTGACCACAGCCGGGGCAGGCGCCGGCTGCGACTTGGGTTCATCGAAGGGCGGATCGTCATCGAAATCGTCGTCGAATGAGTCGTCCGCAGCATGATCTTCCGTCGGCAGGCTTTCAGCCACATCGTCGAGATGGCTCCGAAGATCCGTGTCGGAACGTTCGTAGTCGTTGACCGGAACTGCGACTGGCACCTCGAAATGCGCCGAATAGAGATCCTCCATGCTGTCGTCCAGCTCGATCTCCGGCTCCGGCTTCTCGGGCACCAGGCGTGCCTGCAGCTGCCGCGCAAGTTCACCAATCTCATCTTGCCGACCTGCACCCGGCGCCGGGTCATCGGGGTCGCGCAACCACAGGCGCAACTGCATCAGGGGGAGCGAGAGCTGCCGGCCCAAGCGCATGCTTAGCGTAAGCGTCAGCGCCAGCAGGATGAGGCTGAGCAACCCCATGCTTTGCAGGCTGATGGTCATTGGTTGCTGGAACTGCTGCATGTCGAGGCTGATGCGCAAGTGCCCGGCGATCACCTCCTGGAAACTGATGGGGGTGGAGTAGAGGCCTTCCTCGTCGCCCAACAGACTTCGCTGCGGGCGGGCGCCCGACTCGGCCAGCACGCGGTTGTCCACACTGTAGATCGCCGCATGCGCCACCAGCGGGTTCTTCACCAGATTGCTCAGCAGCACATTGAGGCTAAGGATGTCGTTGGCCACCAGCAGATCCGTCGCCGAGGCGGCCGTCTGGGTAATCAGGCTTTGCCCCAGGGCATCGGCCTGCTGCTCCATCGCATGCTTGAATTGCATGCCCATGACCCAGGCGTAGATGATCAAGGCCAGCGCGACCAGCAGTAGCGTGTGGCTGGCTACCCGCAGAACCAGCGGAACACGACGCTGGCGCAATGCGCGATAGATCAGCAGGAAGAAATTGTCGGGCTTGACGGATGCGGGCCGGTTCACAGAGCGCGGCTCTACTCTTGAGGAAAGTGGCGCGCAGTATACGGAAAGCGCTGTGGGGGCTAAAGGTCACTCAGTCAAAGCAGACGAATTGCAGACCTGGCAGAGTGCAGATGCATGTTGAAAACTGGTGGTGTGCTGAAGCGTTAGCGCAGTCCTGCTGTTATAGAATGCCGGTCTTCTTTGCATAGGAGCTGCGCCTTGCGCGAAATCGTCCTGATTAACATCACTGGGGAAGACCGCCCCGGGCTGACCGCGGCAATCACCGGCGTACTCGCTCAAGGTGGTGTGAATATCCTGGATATCGGTCAGGCCGTGATCCACGACACCTTGTCGTTTGGCATTCTGGTGGAAATACCCGATACCGAGCGTGCCTCTTCTGTCCTCAAGGACGTGCTGTTCATGGGGTACAAACATGACCAGCAGGTGCGCTTCACGCCCGTTGCGGAGGCAGACTACCAGCAGTGGGTGGCCGGGCAGGGCAAGCCCCGGCACATCGTCACCCTGTTGACCCGCAAGGTGACCGCCGAGCAGTTGCAGCGCGTCAGCTCGATCACCGCCAAGTATGGTTTGAACATCGACCACATCGATCGGCTTTCCGGTCGCCAGCCGCTGGACATGCCGGAAGAGCTGGGCAAGGGTTGCATCGAGTTTTCTGTTCGCGGCGAGCCTGCCGATACTGCGGCGTTGCGCGCCGAGTTTCTCAGTGTGGCGCAGGAGCTCAACGTCGATATCGCTTTTCAGCGCGACTCGGTTTTCCGTCGCAATCGCCGGCTGGCGGTGTTCGACATGGACTCGACACTGATCGAGGCGGAAGTCATTGACGAATTGGCCAAGGTGGCCGGAGTTGGTGACCAAGTTTCGGAAATCACTGAACGTGCCATGCGCGGCGAGTTAGACTTTCGCGCGAGCTTCCGGGAGCGTCTGGCATTGCTGGAAGGCCTTGAGGAGCGCGCGCTGGCGGAAGTGGGTGCCCGGCTCAGGCTCACCGAAGGCGCCGAACTGCTTTTTGCCGAGCTGAAGCGCCTCGGCTACAAGACCGCCATCCTGTCGGGGGGCTTCACTTATTTTGCCAAACAGCTGCAAGCCAGACTGGGTATCGACTACGTCTATGCCAACGAGTTGGAGATAGTCGATGGCAAGCTCACCGGTGTAGCGCAGGGGCCTATTGTCGACGCACAGCGCAAGGCGGATCTGCTTCGCGAGCTGGCCGAGCGGGAGGGCCTGAGGCTGGAGCAGACCATTGCCGTTGGCGACGGTGCCAATGATTTGCCGATGCTTGGGTTGGCGGGGTTGGGTGTCGCCTTCCGAGCCAAGCCTCTGGTCAAACAGTCGGCCAAGCAAGCTATCTCGACATTGGGTTTGGACGGGATTCTTTACCTGCTTGGCTTCCGCGATCGTGAAGGAACGGAATAGGTGAACTGGAAGCTAAGCGGTTAAGGCTTCAGCTTCCAGCTAAGGCTTGCCTTATGGCTTTATCGCCACCTTGAGCACCCCGTCGCGCTGATTGGCGAAGAGCTCATAGGCGTTGGTGATGTCGTCGAGGGCGTAATGATGGGTCACCAAAGGGGCGAGGTCTACGCGCCCTGAGGCCACCACGTTCAGCAACCGCCGCATCCGCTCCTTTCCTCCCGGGCACAGCGAGGTCACGATCTTGTGGTCGCCGAGCCCGGCATGGAAGGCGCCAAGCGGAATGGTGAGGTCGGCTGAATACACGCCCAGGCTAGAAAGCGTGCCGCCAGGCTTGAGCACGCGCAAGGCGCTTTCGAACGTCGACTGTTGGCCAAGTGCTTCGATGGAGGCGTCGACGCCGCGGCCACCGGTGAGCCGGAGGATTTCCTCGACTACATCCGTTTGCTTGAAATTCAATGTCACGTCAGCGCCCATCTGTCGCGCAATGTCCAGGCGTGCATCGACACCGTCGACAACGATGATCATCCCGGCACCCCGCAGGCGTGCCCCAGCGGTCGCGCAGAGTCCGATCGGGCCCTGAGCAAAGATGGCCACTATGTCGCCGATCTTGATCTTGGCTGCTTCGGCGCCAGCGAATCCGGTAGACATGATGTCGGGACACATCAGCACCTGTTCGTCGGTGAGGCCGTCTGGGACCGGCGCCAGGTTGCCCTGAGCGTCCGGGACCAGTACGTACTCGGCCTGGGTGCCGTCGATGGTGTTACCGAACCGCCAGCCGCCCATCGGCTTGTAGCCGTGGCAGGCGCAGCCGCCGTCCTGAGAGGAAAGACCGTCCTGGCTGGCATAGGAAGAGAAGTTAGGGCAGATCGCGCCGGCGATGACGCGCTGACCCTCCTGGTAGCCTTGAACATTGCTGCCGAGCTTCTCGATTATCCCCACGGGTTCGTGACCAATGGTCAGGCCGGCGGCGACGGGGTACTCACCCTTGAGAATGTGTACATCGGTGCCGCAGATGGTCGTGGTGGTGATGCGGACCAGGGCTTCGTTGGGTCCGACGTCAGGGATGGGTTTGTCAACAAGCTCGATTCGACCGGGTTCGACGAACGCGGCGGCTCTCATCATGGTCATGATGTTTTCCTCGCAGGTTGGGTCAGAACACTCTAGTCCAACCCTGGCAATGGGGCCTGACAGAGGTCAATTACTGCGGGATCGCGGTGGGTTGGACCGGTCCTTTGGTCGGGAGAGATACGAGCGGTCGCAGGGAGGCCGTTCCGCTGGCAGTCAATCCTCGTCAGAGGAAAAGTTGTAGTCCATCGACTGGCTCGGGCCCTGCAGGTATTGCCCTTGGATATAGCCGACGCCCGCCTGCCAGAGTGTGGCCAGTACGGTGGCGCTGTCTACGAAGGGCACAATGGTCTGCTTGGCCTGTTCATGCAGCTGCGCCAGGAGCTGCTTGAGCGCTTCCTGATTCTCCTGACGGCTCAGGTCCTGAGTATAGGAACCATCGATCTTCACAAAATCGGCGTCAAGGTGCTTCAGTGTATTGAGTGGGTTAAGCACGCAGCCGAACTGGTTCAGCGCTACGCGGCAGCCGAGTCCTGCAAGCCCCTGAGTAAGTGCCTTGGCCTGTCTCAGGTAAGCGACGGCGTCGTTTTCGTCCAGTTGGAAAACCAGTGAATCAGGCGGCAGTCTTGAAGCCTTGAGAGCCGCTCCCAGCCAGCTAAGCAGGGATGGATCCTGCAGGCTGGTGCCGGACAGGTGAACCATCAATCGCGTGCTGTGGCCCTTGTTGCGGTGCTCGGCGAGCAGTTTGATCGAGTTGAGCAGCACCCAGCGATCGATCTTGCTGGCCAGTCCTGCCTCTTTCGCCGCATCGAGGAACTCGCCCGGTGGCACCTCTGCGCCTTCGGGATCGAGCAGGCGAAGCAGCACCTCATAGTGTTCGTGGCTATCTCCGCGCAGACTGATGATCGGTTGGAACAGCAGGCGGAAGCTGTTCTTTTCCAGCGCCTGCTGCAGCATCGCGAGGACATTGCCCCGGCTGGCGGCAGCCGCCAGCTCGCGGGCCGGGTCATAGACTCTCAGGGCATTGCCATCGGTCAGCTCTTCGGCGCAGCGGTGCGCGCGGTCAACCACGTCCCGAGCTTTCGCAGTCTGTTCGTCGAGAGCGGCAACACCGATACTCAGACTGGTCTGAACGGTACGACCGCCGACATCGAACAGATGTCCTTCGACCTTCTGCAGCAATTCGGTCAGGGGCTGTTCGAGCTGCTTGGGCGTAGCCTCCTCCATCAGGACCGCGAAGGCATCATCCCCGAAGCGCGCCAGCTCGGCATTTTGCGGAAACTGCCCGCGCAGCAGTTGCGCCAGTTCGGCCAGCAATCGATCCGAATCGCCAAGGCCGATCTCGGCCTGCAGGCTGGCGAAGCGATCAATGCGGATGTAAGCGAGGCTGGAGTTCTTTCCGGCATTCACGGCGCGCTCAACTGCGCCATCCAGCGACTCAAGGAAATGGTTGCGGTTGTAAAGGCCGGTGACCAGATCCTGGCTGCTGATCTCGCGCAGCTTTTCCAGTTCGGCATTGTCGCTCTCTGCACGTATGACGACCTGAATGCAGGGCTCTCCGTCGTAGCTGGCAGGCGAAAAATGCATGCTTGCCTTGAAGCCGCTGCCATCGGCGCGGACGCCTCCGCAAACCAGTTCGGCGCTGCCCTGCAAGCTTTGATAGTTCTTCAGGAAACCTTTGAACTCGCCCTGATCGCAGGATGCAATCAGGTCAATCATCGGCATGCCTTCGAGCTCTTCCACATCCTCGTAGCCAAACAGCTCGAGGTAGGCGCGGTTGGCGTAGATATGCATGCCGTCATGGACATAGGCAATGGCATCCACCGAGCTCTCGAGCAGCAGCTGACAACGCTTTTCGGCTTCGCGTAGCGCCAGTTCAGCGGAGCGGCGAGCGCGGCGCTCTTCGAGGTTCGCCAGCTCCCTGCTGGCTACCAGAATCAGCCATTCATCCTCACCTTGTGGCAGCGCGCCCTGAGCGCCCAGAGCAAGGGCTTCGGTGATCGCGTCGCTGTCGTTGCCGTCGATCAGTTGGATGACCGGGATGTCCTTGGCTTGCTTGCGGATCGCACCTATAGCTTCGCTAGGATCGAGGTTGGTGCTGGCTGGCGCGTTGATCAGCAAATCCCAGGTCTGCTGCAGCACATCGGCCAGGTCTTCGCTGGACGTCAGTCGATGAACGCGCGTCGCCTGGCCTGCGTTACGAAACAGGCTGACCAGTCGCTCAGCTTCATTCTGCGAATCCTCGAGGATCAGCAGGCGGATGGTTTTCTTTTGCGGGGCCATGGCTGCAGCTTTAGAACGCGCCGTAGAAGGGGCGTGGAGGCTAAAAAACGGTGATCGGCAATCTACAGCGTGTTCCAGAGTGAGTCAAAATCTTCGCCCCGTGAAGTCGCCTGGGTGCCGCGCGCTGTGATCGGCGTCTCCTGAGCGGAAGCGGTGAGGCCCAGCAATTGATACTCGAACTGGTTATAGCTGCTGGTGCCCGCTTGCCGGCAACAGAGCATTGCGCGGTGCTCGTCACCGTTCTGGTTTATCTGCACCTTCTGGCCTTCCTGAAAGGGCAGGCGCGGAACGATCAGCGTAGCTGGGCGCGAGATCACGCTGATTTCCGGTAGCAGCAGGGCGCGCAGGTATTCGCTGCCCTGATCAGTCTTGCGTAGCAAGCGAAGCCCGCAGGGCTGTGCCTGAGGCGCGATGAGCTCAACCCCCATCTGCGGTCCGCTGCCGCGGACTTGGCGGACCCAGCGCACCACTGCGACGCTCCAGGTTTTGCTGGCGGTGTCCTGCAGGCCGAGCAGCTCGCCTGCCTGAAGTTGCGCGGGGACCTCGCCCGGCCAGGACAGGCAGTAACCACCAGGGCTCTGGTCGACCCGTTGCACTTCGAATGTGGGAAACAGGTTCTCGGCTGCAGGCTGCGCGGCGTCGCCTTCCTCAATCATCTTGGTCGATGCGGTAACAGGGCGCACGAACTCAATATGGTCCTCCTCGGGCAGTCGCTCTTCCTCCACGACTTGGGCGTCGAACGCCACGGACCAGACGTCAGGTGCGGCATTGTTCAGTTTGAATACAGCGGAGCGAGTCGCGTCAGGACGTTTCAGCAGCTCGCCGAAGGGGCGTTGATCTGCCAGGTAGTAGTGCAATGCGCTCATGCCGATGCACAGGGTCATCGCGCCCTGTGTCGGCGCACGTTGAAAGCTGCGCTCGGAAATGTCGCCCCAGGCGGCAGCCAGATGTTGCAACAGGTCCGGGTTCAGCCCTTCTGGGATGGCGAGGGCTTTGTGCTCAGGAGCCTCTGCGGGCGACTGCAGGTGTGACTGGATGGCTTTGACCAGTCCATGCGGATCGATGCCGAGTAGATCGGCGCGGGCATTGGCGGGATACATCGATCTGTAGCGCGGTGGTCCATCGATACGCGTGGATACGCCGAACAGGCTGGTTGGGCCCAGTCCGGCTTGCAGATGGACCAGGACACTCCAGGGTTCGAGCAGTTGCGCGAGTTGACCGATACCTTGCTGGCGCATCTGGTTGCAGCGCGCGCTGCCCAGCATCAGCGCAACGATATAGCTCTGTTCCGCGCTGAGGCCTGGGACCCTGTAGCACAGGTCGTCATTAACGATGGTGCGGTGTACGCCGTGCGTAACGGCCAACGCGTACAGCTGATGCAGCTCCAGCCACAGGCCTTCAGGAGTTGGACTGTAGAGCTGTGTAGAGCGCACGAGCATGGTGCTGAGGCTGCGGATAGCACGCTGCAGGGCAATGGTGAGCAGCTGCAGGCGGTCACGCCCAGTCTGCGGGGCCAGCTCGGCGGAGATCAGCTTGTAACCGATGGCGAGGTGGTTGTGCAGTGCCTGGCAAAGGCTCGCCACCTTTCGCGGGCGCTCGCCGAGCACGATGGGCTGGTTGATAAAGTAGCGTTCCAGTTCCCGGCAGACGAAATGGATTTCTGGTCGCAGCAATTCGAGCAGCTGCAGTCTGTTCGTTGCCGGCATACGAAGCTGATTGATCTCGCGCATGGCCTGATACAGCTGTCGCGCAGTCTCCCCAAGGTTCGCCTTGGGCAGGCCGGAAAGCCAGCGTCTGACGCCGCGCACGCTGGGTTCGCAGAAGGATAGCTCCTGACAATCCGGCGACGGCACGCGCAACAATAATGGCTGGCTCTGATTATCCAAGCGATGAACTCCGTGGCATGCCTGCAGGCGTACCACCAACGGCGATGGTGGCCTTTGGGGGCTCGTCACGCCGTAATGTCAATATGCAATCGTTATGGTCAATCATAGCGAACCAGCAGCAATTGGCCAGCGCTAGCCGACCATTGGCGGGTGTCAGAGCTGAGGAGCGCCAGATGGCGTTAGCGCTATGTCGCTCGCCGGCTTGGCTTGGCCAAGCCCTTCTCCCATGCGGACCGGTGTCAGTGCCGACAGCTGCTCGGACCAGGTAATCCGGTCCGCTCCAAACAGCAGAATAACGGTGGAGCCGAGCTTGAAGCGGCCCATTTCTGCGCCCTTCTCCAGGTGTATGGGTCCGCGCGCTGCTTCGTCGTAGTGAAAAGTCTTGAGCGTGCGTTTGGGCGGCGTAACCAGTCCGGCCCAGACGGTCTCGATGCTGGCGACGATCATTGCGCCCACCAGCACCATGGCCATCGGTCCGTGTTCGGTATCGAACAGGCAGACCACCCGCTCGTTACGAGCGAACAACTCCGGGACCCCTTCAGCCGTGACGGTATTCACCGAGAAGATGCGGCCCGGTACGTAAACCATCTCCCTCAGGGTGCCTGCCAGCGGCATATGCACCCGATGGTAGTCCTTCGGCGACAGGTAAACGGTGGCGAAATCTCCACCCATGAAGGGTGCGGCACGTTGGTGGTCGCCGCCAAGCAGTTCCATCACGCTGTAGCTGTGACCCTTGGCTTGAAAAATTCGCCCTTGCTCGATCTTGCCGAGCTGGCTGATGGCGCCGTCACAGGGGTTGAGGACTGCGCCGGGGGTCGGGTCGAGCGGGCGGGCGCCGTCTTTCAGCGCCCTGGTAAAGAAGGCATTGAAATGTTCGAAGGCAGTCGGCTCTTCGATCTGTGCTTCGTGCATCGGCACGCCGAAATGACGAATGAAGGCCTTGATGAAGCTGTTTTTCACCCAGGGCAGGCGGCACTCGGCGAGGCAGCCGGCGAGGCGCGAAATAAGGTGATGTGGCAGCAGGTACTGGATGAATACAAACAAGCGATCTTTCATGGATGACCTTTTCATTGCTGGATCGGGGTATCAGGTAGGTTGCCCCATTCGCCCCAGGAGCCAGGGTATCCCTTGACCCGCGGATAGCCCAAGGCCTTGGCCAGCAGGTAGGTGAAGCCGGAGCGGTGGTGCGTCTGGCAGTGGGTGACAATTTCCTTGTCGGCGGTAATGCCGAGCGCTTGCAGCCGTTCAGCGATGTCTTCGCGGATGCGCATCGCGCGTGCCGGGTCCATGGCTGCGGTCCACTCGAAGTTGACGGCGCCGGGGATGTGCCCCGCGCGTGCTGCGAGTGCTTTCTCGCCGCGGTACTCCTCAGGCGAGCGCGCATCCCAAATGACCAGGTCGGAAGCACCGAGCCGGCTTTCGAGATACTCACGGGTCGCGCTAGGGGCTTCGTCGAGCTGCAGTGGAACCGGCCCGCCTGCAGCGACAGGGCTGTCTTGCGACAGAGGGCGCTGCTCTGCCAGCCAGGCGTGCAGGCCGCCGTTCAGATAGTGGTAGTGGGGATGGCCGATAACGTCGAGCAGCCAGATGAAGCGGCCGGCCCAGCCACCCCCTTCGTCGTCGTAGACCACGTAGACGGCGTCGTCACGATGACCCAGTGCTCCAAACAGCGCTTCCAGCTGAGGCTTTCCGGGCAGTTGTCCCGGCGCCGGCGGTTGACCGAGCTGAGTCTGCTTGGGGTCGACGAAGCGTGCGCCAGGCAGGTGCCCTTCGGCGTAGCGGGCCGCGCTGGTCAGGTCGACCAGAATCAGCTCCGGGGCATTCAGGCGCTCGGCCAGGTCGGCGGGTTCGATTACCAGCGGCAGGGTGGAAAAGGCGGACACGGCAAGCCTCAAGCGGATGGAAAGGGGCAGTCTAGCGAAAAAATCAGCGGACGCGTTTGCTGAACGTTGCCAGGGCGCGCTCGATGCACTGGGCCGTCTTGGTGAAGGCCTGCAACCCCATCTCGCTGAATGCCGCGTTGTTCTGATCGACCACCAGCAGCATCACCACACGATCGTCCAAGCCGACTGAGCGCAACAGGACGTGTTCGCTGGGGAACAATGCTTTCAGTGCGCCGGGTAACAGCGCGGTGAACTGGGCAAGGTTATCCGGCTTCAGCCTCAGTAGAGCCGGTTTTTCCAGCAGTCTGCGCAACACCTGGCTTTGCTCGGGTTCAAGTGTCAGGCGGGTGGCCTCGCTTGGCAGTCCGCTGGCTTGCTGGCCGACCAGGCGTTGCTGCTTGCGATCTACCATCAGCAACAGTACGCGTTCCATGCCCGCGCACGTCAGTGCCTTGCATGCCGTCGTAGTGAGTTGCAGCACATTGTCGAATGGGCAGGGAACGCTGAGCAGCTCGCGGCAGTGCTCGCGCCACTGGGCCAGGGTTTCGGTGTCTGGCAGTTTCGCGGCTTTTTCCACCTGGAATAGGCTTTCCCATGGCCAGAGCAGGCCCTGGGCCGGATGCCACAGTTCGGTTGGGCCGATCACGCGGGCGCTGGCCACCGCCTGCTGATGCGCCATTTGCTGCAATTCGGCGAGCGGGACCTGAAGGTAGAGCCCGGCGAGCCGCTGCCAGCGCAGGCTGTGAATGCCGCTCCAGCTGTGGTGCGCCGACAGCGCCAGGCCGTTGGCGAGCACAATGGTGTTGCTCGGCAAGGTGAGCCAGCGGCGCAGCGCGGGGTCGGCGTCGAGCATTTGTTGCTGGTGCAAGGGGTGTTCATTATCGCGGGCGATATGCAGTGCCTTGATCAGCATCCGCCGGTGTTCGTTGAGGAGCCGGTAGCCTTGGGCAATCCAGCCGGGCAGCCCCCAATGCTCGGCGGTGGCAATGCAGAGCTCGAGCAAGGAGACGCCGAGCAATGACTGCTCGACCTGGCGAGCGGGCTCGCGCTTGACCAGAACGCGCTGCTCCCAGTCTTCCAGCAACTGCGGGTGCGCGGCGATCAGTGCCCATGCCGGCGAGAGGAACAGCAGGCTGCTCCAGTGGATCTCCTGCCAGAGCCGCGCGAGGCGTGAAGCGAACAGCCCATTTGCCTGCTGGCTGGCGTGACTGCTGATCAACATCAACTGCCGCAATGGCGCTGGAATATCGGTTGGCTGCGCGGCGGGCACTTTCGCGAACAGGGCTTCGGCGCGCTTCAAGCCGATGCGGCTCAGCGCAACCTCAAGGCTCTCGGCCGGTTTGCTGGTTGATGCCGCGCTGCGGTTGGCTTCGCGGATCACGGTAAGTGCGAGGACCGGGCTTTCCTGAATGAGATCCGAAATCTCGCGCATGGAAAGGCTGCTGTCGCCCAAGGCCCGTTGCACGCGGGCATAGGGACCGGCAGCCGCAGGCAGGACAACGGCGTCCAACGTCTTGAGCCAGGCTTCAAGCGTGCGGGGTAGTGGTGTCGTAGTCATGGCGCCGCCGAACTAGCATTTCATCGGGATGGCCTTTAGTCTGGCGCAAAAGTTCCGATAACCAGAACAATTCTTTTCATCTGCCCTTCCGCCTGACCCCAATCGAGATCGTGCGACATCGCGCGGCTTGTTTCAGGTGCCCTGAGATCAGGTTTTAGACGTACCTACCTATGGCAAAAATAATCGGCATCATCGTGGTAATCGCCAGCGTCCTTGGCGGTTTCATTCTGTCCGGCGGCAAAGTCGCCGCACTCATTCACCCGTTCGAGGTAATGATCATCGGTGGTGCCGCACTTGGCGGCTTCCTGCAGGCCAACCCTGGCAGCACGACCAAAATCGTGTTCAAGAAATCGCTGCAGATGTTTGGCAACCGCTTTACGCACAAGTACTACCTTGAAGTGCTGGGGATGCTCTACGAGATCCTCAACAAGAGCCGCCGCGAGGGCATGATGGCGATCGAAGCCGACATCGAAGATCCAGCCGCCAGCCCGATTTTCAGCAAGTACCCCGCGATCCTGAAGGACGAGCGGATGACGGCCTTCGTCTGTGATTACCTGCGCATCATGTCCTCGGGGAACATGGCCCCGCATGAGCTGGAAGGCCTGTTCGACATGGAGCTCAACGGCCTCAAGGAGGAACTTGAACATCCGTCTCACGCCGTGGCGAAGATTGCCGACGGCTTGCCCGCGATGGGGATCGTGGCTGCGGTACTGGGTATCGTGATCACCATGTCGGTGCTCGCTTCAGCAACCAACGCGGAGATCGGTGAGAAAGTTGGTACGGCGCTGGTAGGTACCTTCCTCGGCATTCTGGCGTCCTACGGCTTCTTCGGCCCGCTGGCGGCGGCGCTCGAGCACGACGCCAAGGAAGAACTGAATCTGTACGAGGGCATCAAAGCGACTCTGGTGGCCTCGGCGTCCGGCATGCCGCCGACGCTGGCGGTGGAGTTTGGTCGCAAGGTGCTGCTGCCTGCGCACCGTCCAAGTTTTGCTGAGCTTGAACAAGCGATGCGTGGTAGCTAAGCGCAATCATGGACAATACCCAACCAATCATCGTCAAGCGGGTCAAGAAGGTCGCCGCGGGCCACCACGGTGGCGCCTGGAAGATTGCTTTCGCCGACTTTGCGACCGCCATGATGGCGTTCTTTCTAGTGATGTGGCTGATGTCCTCGGCCACGCCTGAACAGAAGCGTGCGATTTCGGGCTATTTCCAGGACCCGATTGGCTTCACCGAAAGCGCCAGTCCGCATGTGATCGATCTGGGCGGTACGCCAACGCCTGCGCCGGACCGTACGCTCAACGACGTCGTCGACCCGTCAGTGCAGCAGACCGACACCGCGATGGATGCGGAGCAGGCGGAAACCTTTGCCGAGCAGTTGGAGCGTGAACGTCTCGACCTGTTGCTTCAGGAGCTGCAGAACAAGGTTGACGAAAATCCGGAGCTGACCCGCTTCAAGGATCAGATCCTCTTTGAAATTACCCAGGACGGTTTGCGTATTCAGATCATGGATGCGGCCAACCGTCCAATGTTCGCCCTCGGCAGTGCCCAATTGCAGCCGTACTTCGAGGATATTCTGTTGGCCATGGCCGACACCATCCGTGCGGTGCCGAACAAGATCAGCATCAGCGGCCACACCGATGCCAAGCCTTATTCCGGGCGCGGCGAATTCGGTAACTGGGAGTTGTCGGCCGGGCGTGCCAACGCGGCTCGGCGCACGCTGGTTGCCGGTGGCTATCCGGATGAGCAGATTGCTCGGGTGGTGGGCTATGCCTCTTCGGCCCTTTTCGATCGAGAGAACCCGCTGAACCCCGTCAACCGCCGCATCGATATTCTGGTGCTAACCAGAAAGGCGCAGCGCGACATTGAGGGCGAGCAGTCGGACGCGACGGGGAAAAGCGCAGACTCAGCAGCCACATCAGCAGGCAACGGGCCGGCGCCCTCAGCTGCGCCACCTGACCCGCTGCAAGCGCCGCAGTTGCGCGAGCGGCTGAACATCTTCGAGGACGGAGTGCTGCAGTTCGATCAGCCCGGCGGGAACTGAGCCGGGCATCTCAACCGCTTCTGTTTGGCGCTTGTCAGTAGTCGGCTTCTGTCAGGCCGCTGATGATATGTCGGTAGCTGGCCATGCGCTGTGGCTGAATCTGGCCCTCCTCCAGTGCTTTGAGCAGGGCGCAGCCTGGCTCGCGGTCATGCTTGCAGTCGCGGAAGCGACAGTGCCCCAGCAGCTCCTGGAACTCGATGAAACCAGCCTCGACGTCAAAGCGGCTTACGTGGCCCAGGCCGAATTCACGAATGCCTGGAGAGTCGATCAGCTCGCCACCTCCAGGGAAATGAAACAGTCGTGCGGTTGTGGTGGTGTGCGTGCCCTTGCCGGTCATTTCTGACAGCGCGCCCACCCGGGTGTCGACACCGGGCAACAGGCTGTTGACCAGCGACGACTTGCCCACCCCGGACTGGCCGACAAATACACTGACGTGCCCGTCGAGGCGCGCCTGCAATGCCTCCATGCCTGCGCCGCCGTGTGCTGAAACCTCCATCAGCGGATAGCCCAGCTGACGATAAACCCCTAGCAACGAGTTCAACGCGCCTTCGTTTTGTGCATCGATCAGATCGGCCTTGTTCAGCAGCAACAGCGGCGTGATACCAGCGTGCTCGGCGGCAATCAGGTAGCGGTCGATGAGATTGGCGTGGGGTTCGGGCAGTGGGGCGAAGACGATAACGATCAGGTCGACGTTGGCGGCCACTGGCTTGAGCTGACCGCGTGTGTCAGGTCGGCAGAGTTCGGATTGACGCGGCAGTTGCGCGACGATGACGCCGATGCCTTGGTTGCCTGGCCGCCAGACCACTCGATCGCCAGTTACCAGTGCTGGCAGGTTTGCACGCAGGTGGCAGCGGAAGACCTGGCCACAGTGCTCGCCTTCCTGAGCCTCGACTTCGACCTGCACGCCGAAGTGGGCGATGACTAGGCCGGTCTGTTCCGGGCCGAGATCGCCGCCCTCGAGTTCTTCCACCGCGCGCGATTCACGGCGCGCTGCGCGAGTGGCGCGTTCTTCCTGGATCTTCTCGATGCGCCAGCTTTGCCGGCGGTTGAGTTGGCGTTTGGCCATTTGCGTACGGTGCCCAGGTATGAAAAGAGGGCGAGTCTAACATGCCCGTGAGAACACGCTGCGGGCCTGTTTTTTGCTGGGCTTCCGGCCGGTAGACTAGCCAGTATCTACCGCTGGCGGCGAACGCCCATGCCTGTCTCCTCATTTACCCGTTATCCCGCCTTGCTGGCGCTTCTCAGTCAATTGCTGTCGCTGCTGCTCTGTTGGCTGTTGCTGCTTGCACTGGCACGACTGCTTGGCTGGCATCTCAGCCTTTTAGGGGCAGCCTGTGTGCAAGGTGCGGTCGCTGCAGTGATCGGTCAGCGCCTCGGATTGTCGCGCTGGTGGCTGCCAATCAATCTTGGCTTCGTCCCGGGTTTGGTGCTTTTGCAGGGCTATGCACTGCCGCCCTGGTTGCTGCTGCTCGGCTTTCTGATCTTGCTGATGTTGAACTGGAACGCCCTGACGGAAAGGGTGCCGTTGTACCTCACCGGTTCGGCAGCCGAGCAGTGCCTGGCGCGTCGGCTAGCCGCTTTGCCTGACGGGTTCCGCTTTATCGATATGGGCAGTGGACTCGGCGGCACCCTGTTGCGGCTGGCGCGGCGGTACCCGTCGGCACATTTCGTCGGTGTCGAGACGGCGCCGCTCACTTTTGGGTTGTGCTGGTTGCGCTGCCTGTTCCAGCGCAACTGCCGGGTCCGTTTCCGCAGTTTCTGGCGCGAGCCGCTGGCTGACTACGATGTGGTCTATTGCTTTCTTTCGCCGGCACCCATGCCGGCGCTGTGGGATAAGGCCCGGGTTGAGATGAACCCAGGCGCGCTGTTGATCAGCAACAGTTTCGAGGTGCCTGACGTTGAGCCACAGGAAATCCTCGCCATCGATGACTGGCGGCATTCACGCCTGTTGATCTGGCGGCCCGGGGCGGCCGCACAACCTGACGGCCACTCCGCGAGCGGCTAAACTGCGCGCCAAAGCCAAGGAGCTCACCATGCAGAACCCGCAGAATCTCATCTGGATCGACCTGGAAATGACCGGCCTGGATCCGGACAACGACGTCATCATCGAGATGGCAACCATCGTTACCGACAGTCAGCTCAATGTGCTGGCCGAGGGGCCGGTCATCGCCATCCATCAGAGCGATGAAATCCTCGCCGGTATGGATGAGTGGAATACGCGCCAGCACGGTGGCTCCGGCCTGACTCAGCGGGTGCGCGACAGCCAGGTTTCTACCGAGGAAGCCGAAGCCCAGACGCTGGCGTTTCTTGAGCAATGGGTGCCCAAGGGCAAGTCGCCTATCTGTGGCAACAGCATCTGCCAGGATCGGCGTTTTCTCTACCGCCGCATGCCTCGCCTGGAAGCCTACTTCCACTACCGCAACCTGGACGTTTCGACGCTCAAAGAACTAGCGGCACGCTGGGCACCGGAAGTGCTGGCTGGCTTCAAGAAGGGTGGCACGCATCTGGCGCTGGATGACATCCGTGAGTCGATCGCCGAGCTGCGCCATTATCGCGAGCACTTCATCAAGTACTGATCACATTGCCGGGTGGGCGAGGTAGGAGCACTCTGGTTACAGACTGCGTGTGTATGGACGCAGTCTGTAACCGGTTACCGCCCCAATTTGCGCAGCTCGTCCGACTCGATCACCCGCGTGCCTTCGGCTTCTTCCAGCGCCAGGCGCCAAAGCGCGCGCGCCAGAATGCAGGCCGAGATGCCGCGGTATTTGCCTGGCAGCAGATAAGAGAGCGGGGCGGTAAGGCGTTCGACCGGACGGACTTGCATGCGCGGCCCCAGCAGCTGCGATGGGCGCACGATGGTCAGTTGCGGCCAGCCCTGGGCGCGTAGCGCTTGCTCCATTTCGCCCTTGACGCGGCAGTAGAAAATCGAACTGGCGGGGTCGGCGCCCAGTGAGCTGACGACCAGCAGATGCCGTGCGCCCAGTTCTCGGGCGCGTTTAGCGAAGGCGACAACCAGATCATGATCGATGGCGCGGAAGGCTTCCTGGCTTCCGGCGTCCTTCAATGTGCTGCCCAGGCAGCAGAACGCGGTGTCCACACTGCCCGACAGCTGCGGCAGTAGCGCCTGCAGCGGCCCGATCGGGTTTTCGAGCCGCGAATGTCCGGCCAGCTGCTTGCGGCTGGGAGCGAGCACGCACTCCACGGTGGGTTCGTTGAGCAGGCGGTCGAGCAGGTGCTCGCCGGTTAGCCCGGTGGCGCCGGCAAGCAAAATACGCTGTGGCGTCAAATACATGGTTTGGCTTCCTGTAACGATCAGTCAGATGGCACTGGCTGCCGATTGCTCAGCTTCCGCCAGTGTTCGACAACCTGCTCGGGCGCCCATATTTGCGGCTCCGAAGCTTGATAGTGGTCGGCTTGCTCCCGTTCGGCAACCTTCGCCTGTGCCAGCGTGAATGCCTGCACAATATCCGAAGTTTCCTGCAAGGCCTCGGCGAAGAGGGCGCGGCCGAAGTAGGTGAAGTCGCTTTCCTCGGAGCAGCCAAAGGACACTCGGTCGGCGCGAGCTGCGGTAATCACGAGCGTATTGGGGCTCTTCAGTGGCTCGATAAAACCGCCGGAATAGCAGGCCGAGATGACTAGGATCTTGTTGCGGTCGGCGAGTGGCTGCATCAGCGCGGCCAGGTCCTCGGCGGGCAAATCTTCCAGGGCCAATCGGGGCTGGGCCAGTACCAGCTGGTGGTCGGCCGAGCCGTGACTGGTCAAGTAGATGAAGATCAGGTCTTCCGGGCCGCTGCGCTCGGCCAGGCGGGCAATTGCGCGCTTGAGGTTTTCGCGCGTCGCCAGTGGCCGGTCTGCAAGGTGGTCGCGGTGGTTGACGAGGCTTATCTGACCGCGGGCGGCGAAGCGTTCGGCCAAGAAGTTGTCGACATAGTCGACCTCACGCATAAACACGCTCTGCTGGCCATCGCCGGCAAGGGTCAGGCCGTAGAGTTCGGCTGCCGGAGTGGAGGCCGGCACCGCATCAAGGGCGTCCGCCAGCAGCGCTCCCTGGCGCAGCAGGCCTAGCTCCAGCGGGTCGGCGAGGCGCTTGCCTTGAACGTTCTCAATCAGATGACCGGCCCGCCAGGTGCCGCTCCTTTGAGTGCCGTCCGCGAGGAGAAGCGTGCCAACTCCATTGAACTGGCCTTCGCGAAAACGGCCACTGTAGCGGCCACCACCAGGCTGTTGCAGGTCACCTTCGCCGTGGTACTGCCAGCGCTTGAAGTGTCCGCCGTAGCGCGTGCCGTCAATGCCGACATATTCACCGCTGCCGCTGAGTTCGCCGTTTTTGAATTCGCCTTTCCAGACGTTGCCGGCAGCGTCTTCGTAGCGGCCCTGACCATGGAAGAGGTCATCCTCGAACTGGCCCAGGTAATGCTCACCGTCGTTGCCGCGGTAAAGACCCTCGCCGCTGAGTCGGCCGTCGGTGAAGGTGCCGCTGAATACGCCGCTTGGGTCGCTGCGGGTGCCCTCGCCATTGGGCTGGCCACTGGCAAACGCACCCTCATAGTTGGAGCCCTCTGCCTCCTGCAGCTTGCCAGTGCCGTGGTAGAGGCCATCCTTGAAATCCCCCTCGTAGCTCAGTCCGGGCTCGTTGTAGCGGCCCTTGCCGTTGAGGCTTCCTTGTTCGAAATGCCCCTCATAAACGCCTCCACTGGCGTAGCTGAAGCGACCCTGGCCATCGAATAATCCCTGTTTGAACGCGCCTTCGTAGCGATCGCCATTAGCGCCTCGCCAGGCACCCTGGCCATGCCACTGCCCGTCCCTGAAAGATCCGATGTAATGGCTGCCGTTGGGGTAGTCGATACGCCCCTCGCCCTGCAATAGCCCATCGATCACCTCGCCCCGGTAGCGGCCGCCATCGGGCAGCACGGCGTCGGCGGGCATTAACGGTTCGCCATCACCGCAAGCGGTCAGAAAACAGGCTAGCAGAGCTGGAGCGAGGTGGCGCATGCGGCTATCCAGAGGGGCGACGCCGCAGTATGCCGCAAACTCAGCGGGGTGCGACAACTGCGCCCATTTGGTCAGACAACGCAGAGTGCCAGGGTCTCGGCAATGTAAGCAGGCTTCTCCACACCCTCGATTTCCATCACGGCACGCGATTTCAGGAGCCACTGGCCCGGGTTCTTCTCGTAAGCGTCGAGCAGCGTCGCTGATACGCGAACCCGCGAGCCCACTCTGACCGGCTGGATAAAGCGCAGGCTGTCGAGCCCGTAGTTGACGCCCATCTTGGTCCCTTCGGGACGGATCATCAGCTCGTCCATCAACATCGGCAGTAGCGACAGCGAGAGGAAGCCGTGCGCGATGGTTCCGCCGAACGGGGTCTGCGCGGCCTTTTCCGGGTCTATGTGGATGAACTGGTGATCACCGGTGCAGTTGGCGAACTGATCGACTCGCTGCTGATCGACGGTGAACCATTCGGAGCGGCCTAGCTCTTTGCCAATGTAATCCTTGAGTTCTGCTACGGGTACTTGCGGCATATATCCTCCGGCGTTTGTTGTTTTGTTCGGATGTGGCGCAACGCTAGATCAGCACGCAGCCGAGGGCGAATCAACCAAGCATGGTTGGTGCGAATGGCGCGCCATAGGCTGATCGGAAGCTGCGCCGCGTGTCGCGGTGGCGAGATGCTTATAATTGCGCTCCTTTGCTCTGGAGGCTTCCATGCTGCTACGCGGACTAACCTGGCTGCTGCTGTTTCAATTGCTTGGCACTGCGCTCAACGTAATGGTGCTGCCGATGTTGCCGGGGCCCATCATCGGCTTGCTGTTGCTGTTCATGGCGTTGTTGGCTCGTGGCCAGGCGAGCGAATCGCTGCAGGTCGCTGCGAGCAGTCTGTTGCGTTATCTGCCCCTGTTGCTGGTGCCGCCCGCCGTGGGCGTGATGGCCTACACCGGGGCGATTCTCGAGGATTTCTGGGCCATCGTTGGCGTGCTGGTGCTCTCGCTGGTGGTGTCACTAGTGTTTACTGGCTGGCTGATGCAGACGCTGATTCGCCGTCAGCAACGCAAGGCAGGTCGCGCATGATCGCCATGCAGTGGCAGGCGGCCTGGGAGGCGGTAATCCATCACCCCTTGTTTGGCGTGGCGATCACCTTGGCAGCATTCCAGGTGGCCTATGCGGCTTACGAAAAAACACGCTGGGTATTTCTGCAGCCAGTGCTGGTATCGATGGTGGTGGTGGTCGGTACGCTTGTGCTTTGCGGCCTGAGCTATGAGGAATATCGCGACAGCGCCCAGATGCTGACCGTGCTCCTTGGGCCAACTACGGTGGCGCTTGCCGTGCCGTTGTATCTGAATCTACGCAGGATCCGCGAACTGTTCGGGCCGATCATGCTTACCCTGCTACTGGCTGGCATCGGCGCCACGGCGCTGGGGATGGTGCTGGCCTGGGCTTTTGGTGCCGACCAGATGATCCTGATGACCCTGGCGCCCAAGTCAGTTACCTCGCCAATCGCGATGCTGGTGGCCGAGCAGATCGGTGGCGTGGTGGCGCTGGCAGCCGTGTTCGTGATGATCACCGGCATCATCGGTGCGATCATTGGTCCGGAACTGTTGCGCCGCTTTGGCGTTCAGCATCCTGCCGCCCGCGGCATGGCGCTGGGCCTGACTGCGCATGCGGTGGGCACCGCCCAGGCCCTGCAGGAGGGCGATGAATGCGGCGCCTTTGCGGCGCTGGCCATGAGCCTGATGGGTGTGATGACCGCGGTGCTGTTGCCCTTGGCCGTGCTGATGCTGTCGTAAGGAGGCTGAATGAAGCTACCGTTGTTTCCGCTCGATACCGTGTTGTTTCCGGGGTGCACCCTCGATTTGCAGCTTTTTGAGGCGCGCTATCTGGACATGGTCAGCAGCTGTCTGAAGGCCGGGCATGGCTTCGGTGTGGTGCGCCTCATCGAGGGCAGCGAGGTGGGGCTGGCGCCGGCCGAATATGCCCTGACTGGTTGTGAAGCGCTGATTCGAGACTGGCAGCAGCGGCCTAATGGGTTGCTGGGGATTCGCGTCGAAGGCGGTCGTCGCTTCGATGTGCTGTCGGCCGAAGTGCAGCGCGATCAGCTGACCGTTGCCGAAGTCACCTGGCGTGATGAAGGCGGCGATCCGCCCTTGGACGATGAGCATCTCGAGCTGGCGCTGTTGCTGGAGGCGCTCGGTCGCCACCCGATGGTCGAGGCGCTGGGGATGGGCAGTGCCGCGCAGGGTCAGCGATCGCTGGCGCACCAGTTGGCCTACCTGTTGCCGTTTCGGCCTGATCAGAAACTCGACTTGCTGCAGCTGGACGATCCTGAACTGCAGTTGCAGTCCATCCAGCGCTGGCTGGAGCAGTTGCAGGGCGATTCGACCGAATAGCAACGACCCCCGGTCGCTGGATGCTACTGATAGCGATACAGCAGCATGGCGCCAGGCAATGCCCAGATCGCAAAGGCCCCGATCAGTCCCAGCGTGGCCGGCAGGATCAGCCACCATATTTTCGGCGACAGTGCCGTCATCGGGGCGCGCCATTGAACAAGGGCCAGGCTGGCGGCGCAGATACTCGCTGCCAGCACCGCGCCGGCGATGACGTCGGTTGGCCAGTGAACACCCAGGTAAACCCGCGACAGTGCGATTGCGGTGGCCGGCAGTGCGCCCAATAGCACCCAGGCCAGACGCAGGCGCGGCGGCTGTCCGCGACCGGCGAGAACTCCCAGCGTGAGAAAGAAGGCAAAAGCTGCCGAGCTATGACCGCTGGGGAAGCTGTAACTGTGCAGAGGTTCCAGCAGGATTTCCGGCCGGATCCTGCCGAATGTGGCTTTAAGCGCGCCGTTGGCCAGTGCGGTGCCCAGCAGCGTGAGAATGGCGAATGCTGCCGCGCGCACCTGTTTGGTGACGATCAACAGTAGGCTCAGTAATACAGCCGCCCACAGCTGGGTGTGGAAATCACCGGCTCGTGTGACGACCACCATGAAACGGTCGAATATCGGGCTGCGCTCACCCTGAACGACCGTCATCAGCCCTTCATCGAATTCCACCAGGTAGGGCCAGCCGATAAACAGGCCGATCAGAACGGCGGCGCTGAGGCCAGCCGCAAGCGGCGTAACCCAGCGCATCTGATGCAGGCTGCCATGCACTACGCCGCCGACGAGCAGGAGCAACGCGGCGGTGACGAAGCCGGCCTCGCTCCAGAAACCCTCCGGTAAAGGCAGTCGCACGGCGGCTCCCGCTGCCCAGCCGGGCAGCAGATAAGCCATCGACCAGCCGGCCGCGGCGACCAGGCTGACCAAGAGAAAGCGCCCGAACGGCATATCGAGCATGCCAGCGGTTACCGGCAGCATGGGCCGCAGCGGGCCGATGAAGCGTCCAACAAGAAGGCTGGCGATGCCGTAACGCTCGAAGTACACCTCGGCGCTATTCAGCCATTCCGGATGGTCGCGCAGGCCGCGGATGCTGCGAATATTCTGGTGGTAGCGTCGTCCCAGCCCGTACGACAGCAGATCGCCGAGCAGTCCGCCGGCGTAACCCAAAAGCAATGTCTCGCCGAGACTGAGTACGCCGCTTCCGGCGACTACCGCGATGGCGAATACCAACACCGTACCGGGCATCAGCAAGCCCACAACGGCGAGGCATTCGAGACAGGCGACGACAAACAGGCTAAGGCCAAGCCACTGAGGGTTTTCAGCCAGCCAACTGGAGAGTGCGGTGAGCCATTCCGGCATGGGTCTTTTTTTCCTTGGTTCGAGACGCTTCGACCCGGCATCTGGCGCCCGGGTTTCAAACGCCTGATCATGATAGCGCTGGCGATGGCCTCCTGCGGTTGCCGACGCTGGTGGTTACTCACAGCCCGCTGGGTTGTGCGTAACCTGCGGTCAGAGGCTTTTTAGCCATTCGCCCGGCGCCGCTGTGCGCGAGGCGTGTGGGTCGCTATAATCAGCCGCTTTCCCTTCGATCAGGCCAGCCAGACCATGACCGAGTCCGTACTCGACTACATGACCCGCCTCGGTCGCGCCGCGCGCGAGGCGTCGCGCGTACTAGCGCGTGCCACCACGGCGCAGAAGAACCGTGCCTTGCAGGCCGCCGCCACCGCGCTTGATGCGGCGCGCGAGGAGCTGGTCCGTGCCAATCGTGAAGACCTCGAGGCCGGGCGTGCCAATGGTCTGGACGAGGCGATGCTTGATCGTCTGGCGCTAACGCCGGCGCGTATCGACGACATGATCGAGGGGCTGCGCCAGGTTGCGAGCCTGCCTGACCCCATCGGTGAGATCCGCGACATGCGCTACCTGCCATCCGGCATTCAGGTTGGCAAGATGCGCGTGCCGCTAGGCGTCGTCGGTATCATCTACGAGTCGCGGCCCAATGTGACCATCGATGCGGCCAGCCTGTGTCTCAAGTCAGGCAACGCCACGATTTTGCGTGGCGGCTCGGAAGCGATTCATTCGAACCAGGCCATCGCTCGCTGCATTCAGCTGGGCCTGGCCGAGGCCGAGCTGCCAGCTGCGGCGGTGCAGGTTGTCGAGACCACCGACCGCGCCGCTGTTGGGGCGTTGATCACCATGCCGGAGTACGTGGATGTGATCGTGCCGCGCGGTGGCAAGGGGCTGATCGAACGCATCAGCCGCGATGCCAAGGTGCCGGTGATCAAGCATCTGGATGGCATCTGCCACGTGTTCATCGATCAGGCGGCCGACGTCGACAAGGCCATCCGCATCGCCGACAACGCCAAGACCCAGCGCTATGCGCCATGCAACACCATGGAAACCCTTCTGGTCCACTCGTCCATCGCTACCCGAGTGCTGCCACCGCTGGCGGCAATCTATTGCGAAAAGGGCGTTGAACTGCGTGGCTGCCCACGGACCCGTGAACTGCTCGGTAGCCACGTGTTGGCTGCCAGCGAAGAGGACTGGTCCACCGAATACAACGCGCCGATCCTGTCGATCCGCATCGTCGATTCTCTGGATGAAGCCATCCAGCACATCAACCGCTACGGCTCGCAGCATACCGACGCGATCGTCACGGAAAACTTCACCGATGCGCGGCGCTTCATCACTGAGGTCGATTCGGCGTCGGTGATGGTCAACGCCTCCACGCGTTTTGCCGATGGCTTCGAGTATGGGCTGGGAGCTGAGATCGGCATTTCCACCGACAAACTGCACGCCCGCGGTCCGGTCGGTCTGGAAGGCCTGACCAGTGAGAAGTACGTAGTATTCGGCGACGGCCACGTGCGTACTTGATGAGGGAGACCGGCACCCCTCGGCGCATCGGCCTGCTCGGTGGCACCTTTGACCCCGTGCATATCGGGCATTTGCGCGGCGCTCTGGAAGTGTCCGAAATGGTTGGGCTTGATGAGGTTCGTCTGGTCCCCAACTTTCGTCCGCCGCACCGTGAGGCGCCAAACAGCTCCGCGCAGGATCGCTTGACCATGGTTCGACTGGCGGTGCAGGACTTGCCTCCGCTGAAAGTCGATGCGCGCGAATTGGAGCGTGACAAGCCGTCCTACACCCTCGACACGCTGGAGTCCTTGCGTGCCGAGCTGAACGATGATGATCAGATTTTTCTCATTGTGGGTTGGGATGCCTTCTGCGGACTTCCTACTTGGCATCGCTGGGATGAGCTGCTCGAGCATTGCCATATTCTGGTCATGCAACGGCCAGATGCCGACAGCGAAGCGCCGGAAGCGCTGCGGGACCTGCTGGCGGCTCGCAGCGTGAACGACCCGCTGACCATTGCCGGCAGCAGTGGGCAAATTGCTTTCGTCTGGCAGGCGCCGCTAGGAGTGTCGGCAACACGTATTCGTCATTTTCTGGCCAGCGGCCGGTCTGTACGCTTTCTCGTACCGGACGCCGTACTGGCTTATATCAACGCGCACGGACTGTACCGGGCGTCGAACTGAGGTTGTTTCACATTATGCAAAATGATTCTTTGGCCCAGCTGGCCGTTAGCGCCCTGGAAGATCTGAAAGGCGCTGACATCACGACCATCGATGTCCGCGGCAAGACCAGCGTTACCGACTTCATGGTGATCGCCAGCGGCACCTCCAGCCGTCACGTGAAATCACTGGCCGAAAACGTGCTCGAGAAGGTCAAGGAGCAGGGCGTGCGGCCTCTGGGCAGCGAAGGTCTGGACGGCGGTGAGTGGGCTCTGCTCGACCTGGGCGATGTCGTGGTGCATGTGATGCAAGTGCCTACTCGTCAGTTCTATGACCTCGAGCGCCTCTGGCAGGGTGCCGAGCAGAGCCGTGCGCAGCACGCGGGCGAGCAGGAATAGCCGATCCGTGCGGATCAAGCTGATTGCGGTGGGCTCGAAGATGCCGCGCTGGGTGGAGGACGGTTGGCATGAGTATGCCAAGCGTCTGCCGTCTGAGCTGCCGCTGGAGCTGCATGAAATATCCCTCAACACTCGCGGCAAGAATGCCGACGTGGTGCGGTTGATTCGTCAGGAAGGCGAGGCCATGCTGGCGAAGGTGCAACCCGGCGAGCGCATCGTCACGCTTGAAGTGACGGGGCGACCCTGGAGCACTGAGCAGCTGGCTGGTGAGCTGGAGCGTTGGCGGCTCGATGCGCGGAGCGTCAATCTCATGGTGGGCGGGCCGGAAGGGCTGGCCCCTGACGTTTGCGCACGCAGCGAACAACGCTGGTCGTTGTCACCGCTGACGTTGCCCCACCCGCTGGTTCGTATTCTCATCGGCGAACAGATCTATCGGGCCTGGACGTTGCTGTCAGGTCACCCTTACCACAAGTAGTTCAGCCAAAACCGAAGATGTCCCAGCCGATTCCCCTCAAGGACCACGAAAAAGACGCCCGTTTGGTGCGTAGTCGCGTTTTTGTGGGCGGGGCAATCGTATTGCTGCTGATCGGCGTGTTGATTGCGCGCCTGTATTACCTGCAAGTGGTGCAGTACCAGCACCATTCGACGCTTTCGGAGAACAACCGGGTCCATGTGCAGCCCATTCCGCCCAATCGGGGCCTGATTTTTGATCGCAACGGCAAGATCATCGCCGATAACCGGCCAAGCTTCAGCCTGACGGTGACGCGCGAGCGCGCTGGAAACTGGCGTGAGACCCTGGACGCGGTGGTCGAAGTGCTGGCGCTTTCGAGTGAAGAGCGCGAATTGTTCGAAAAGCGGGTGCTGCAGGGGCGCAGGCCGTTCGAGCCGGTGCCGATCATGTACGAACTGTCCGAAGAGCAGATTGCGCGGATTGCCGTCGATCAGTTCCGTCTGCCGGGGGTTGAGGTCGCTGCCCAGCTGGTGCGGCATTACCCAGAGGGCGAGCACTTCGCTCATTCGGTCGGATATGTCGGTCGAATCAACGAGGCCGAGCTCAAGCAGCTCGATCCGGTCAATTACAGCGGCACCCACCACATTGGCAAGACTGGCATCGAGCGCTTCTACGAGGACTCGCTGCACGGGCAGGTGGGTTACGAGGAGGTTGAAACCAACGCGCGTGGGCGGGTGCTACGGGTGCTCAAGCGCACCGATCCGATCCCTGGCAAGGACCTGATGCTGACCCTCGACCTTGAACTGCAGCAAGCTGCCGAGGCTGCGCTGGCAGGCCGCCGCGGTGCAGTGGTCGCGTTGCAGCCGAAGACTGGCGAGGTGCTGGCGATGGTCAGTCAGCCTAGCTTCGACCCCAATCTGTTCGTCACTGGAATCAGTTTCAAGGCGTATGGCGCGCTTCGCGATTCCATAGATCGCCCGTTGTTCAACCGTGTCCTGCGCGGGCTCTACCCACCGGGGTCGACGATCAAACCGATGATGGCGGTGGCTGGCCTGGATGCCGGTGTGGTGACCGAGAACAGTCGCGTGTTCGACCCCGGCTTCTTTCAGCTGCCCAACGTCAAGCACAAGTACCGGAACTGGAATCGCGGCGGCGACGGTTGGGTAGATCTGGAAACCGCGATCATGCGGTCCAATGACACCTATTTTTACGACCTCGCTCACAAGATGGGCATCGACCGCATGCATGACTACATGAGCCGCTTCGGTCTCGGCCAGCGCGTGGCGCTGGACATGTTCGAGGAAACTGCCGGCCTGATGCCGTCGCGAGACTGGAAGCGTGGCCGTTACCGGCAGGCTTGGTATCCGGGCGAGACAGTCATCCTCGGCATCGGTCAGGGTTACATGCAAACCACGCCCTTGCAGCTGGCCCAGGCGACCGCGCTAATGGCGACTCACGGTAAGTGGATCAGGCCGCACCTAGCGAAAAGCATCGAAGGAGAAATACCTGTCGATCCTGAACCGATGCCCGACATTCAGCTTCGCGACCCCGATTACTGGGACGCTTCCATCAACGGAATGGTGAAGGTATTGCACGGCGCCCGCGGCACGGCAAAGAAGGTTGGCGACACCGCCGCCTACCTCATCGCCGGCAAGAGCGGTACGGCGCAGGTCGTGGCCATCAAACAAGGGGAAAAGTACGACAGCGGCAAACTCGCCGAACGCCATCGCGACCACGCCTTGTTCGTCGCCTTCGCGCCTGTGCATGACCCGCAGATTGCTGTGGCTGTCATGGTCGAGAACGGCGAGTCCGGCTCCGGCGTAGCCGCGCCAGTGGCCAAGCAGGTCATGGATGCATGGCTGCTCAACGAGGCGGGCGAGTTGAAGGCCGAGTACGCCCCGCCCCTGACGGCAGAGAGGCCCAAACCGTGAGCGGAACGTTTGACCGCACGCTTTCAACGACCGATGTGATGCGTCGCCGGGCGTCACTGTTACAGCGCATGCACATCGATGGGGTGCTGCTCCTGTTGCTGCTGATGCTCGCGGCCGGAAGCCTGTTCGTTCTTTATTCCGCTGGCGGCAAGAACGTTGATCTGCTGATCAAACAGGCGACTTCCTATGGCTTCGGCTTGGGCGCCATGCTGGTCATAGCGCAGTTGGAACCAAGGTTCATGGCGCGCTGGGTGCCGGCGGGCTATCTGGCGGTTGTCGCATTGCTGGTCGCTGTGGAGTTCGTCGGCTACACCGCAATGGGGGCGACCCGCTGGATCAGTATCCCCGGGGTGATTCGCTTCCAGCCGTCCGAGTTCATGAAGATCATCATGCCGATGACCATCGCCTGGTATCTGTCCGCGCGCGCCTTGCCGCCTGGTATCAAGCACACCATGGTCAGTCTGGGCCTGATCCTCACGCCCTTCGTGTTGATCCTCAAGCAGCCGGACCTTGGCACTTCGTTGCTGGTACTGGTCTCCGGTGCTTTCGTGTTGTTCATCGCCGGGTTGCGCTGGCGCTGGATCATGAGCGCGATCGCGGCGCTGGTGCCGATTGCCGTGGCCATGTGGTATTTCGTGCTGCACAACTACCAGAAACAGCGCGTGCACACATTCCTCGATCCCGAAAGCGACCCGCTGGGAACCGGCTGGAACATCATCCAGTCGAAGGCCGCGATTGGTTCGGGCGGCGTGTTTGGCAAGGGTTGGTTGCTGGGTACTCAGTCGCATCTGGATTTTTTGCCCGAAAGCCATACGGACTTTATCATTGCGGTTCTGGCTGAAGAGTTCGGCCTGGTGGGCGTTTGCCTGCTGCTGCTGCTGTACCTGCTACTGATTGCGCGTGGTTTGGTCATCACCGTTCAGGCGCAAACGCTGTTTGGCAAGTTGCTGGCCGGTGCGCTGACGATGACCTTCTTCGTCTACGTATTCATCAACATCGGCATGGTCAGTGGTCTGTTGCCGGTGGTAGGGGTGCCGTTGCCCTTCATCAGTTTTGGTGGCACTTCATTGGTAACCCTGCTATCAGGGTTCGGGGTTTTGATGTCGATCCACACCCATCGCAAGTGGATCGCACAGGTTTGAATAGAGTGAATTTCTTGGATCGATTACGGCGTGGCTGGTTGACACGAGCGCTCTGCGGAGCGGGTCTGTTCGCGGCGCTAGGAAACTCTCCAGCGGTTTTTGCGGCAGATTATCAGGGCGAAAAGGTCGCCGATTTCGTGCGCGAAATGACTCAGGATTACGGGTTTGCCAGTGAGCAGGTGGCCGAAGTGCTGGCGCAGGCGGAGCGCAAGCAGGTGATCCTCGATGCCATCTCCCGACCGGCCGAGCGCGTCAAAGCGTGGAAAGAATATCGACCGATCTTCATGACCGATTCGCGGATTGCCCAAGGCGTGGACTTCTGGCGCGAGAATGAGGCGACGCTGGCGCGCGCCGAGCAGGAATTCGGTGTGCCGGCACAGGTGATCGTCGCCATCATCGGCGTTGAAACCTTCTACGGTCGCAACACGGGCAACTACCGGGTCATAGATGCTTTGTCGACCCTGGGCTTCGACTACCCGCCGCGCCAGCCATTCTTCCGCCAACAGCTCAAAGAGTTCCTCTTGCTGGCCCGTGAAGAGCAAGTCGACCCTCTCACGCTGACCGGTTCCTATGCCGGTGCCATGGGGCTGCCGCAATTCATGCCGAGCAGCTTTCGCGCCTATGCGGTGGACTTCGATGCAGACGGTCGCATCGATATCTGGAAGAACCCGGTCGATGCAATTGGCAGCGCCGCCAACTATTTCAAGCAGCACGGTTGGACCGCCGGCGCGCCAGTGGTAGCGCGGGCTACGGTCAATGGTGAGCGACATGGCGAAGGTCTGACCGAAGGACTTGAGCCATTGAAGAATGCCGCGGAATTGCGCGAGCTGGGTTGGCAGTGGCCGGCCGAAACGAAGATGCCCGACGACACTGCTGTTACGGCCTTTCGCCTGGAGGGTGCCGACGGTGACGAGTACTGGGTCGGCTTGCCCAACTTCTATGTCATCACCCGTTATAACCGCAGCGTCATGTACGCCATGGCAGTCCATCAGCTCTCCGAGCAGCTGGTCCAGGCGCGGGGTGCGCAATGACCGCTCGTTTGCTGGCGGTAGCGGCCTTCGCTGTGCTGGTAGTCGGATGTTCGTCGGCGCCGACACCGTCGCCGGCCCCCGCGAAAAGCGCGGGCATCAGCGGGCCGGGTGACTACTCACGGCCGCACAAGGATGGCGCGCCCTGGTGGGATGTCGACGTTTCCAGCATTCCAGACGCAACGCCAACACCGCACAACGGCCCGTTCAAGGCCAATCCCTACACTGTGCTGGGCAAGACTTATTACCCGATTGGGGACGGACGCAATTATCGGGCGACCGGAACGGCATCCTGGTACGGCACCAAGTTTCATGGTCAGCCAACGGCCAACGGCGAAAAGTACGATCTGTATGGTATGAGTGCCGCGCATAAGACGCTGCCGCTACCCAGTTATGTTCGGGTCACCAACCTCGACAATGGCAAGGCCGTGGTGCTTCGAGTCAACGATCGCGGTCCGTTCTACTCGGATCGAATCATTGATCTGTCTTTTGCTGCGGCGAAGAAACTGGGCTATGCCGAAACCGGGACCGCGCGGGTCAAGGTCGAAGGCATCGATCCGGAGCAGTGGTGGGCCGAGCGTGGCAGGCCTGCGCCAATGGTACTGGCCCAGCCTCAAAAGGTTGCTAAGCCCTCAGTTGCTGCGCTGGCGCAACCTGTCGAGCAATACACGCCGCCCCCGGCGCAGCATGCTGGCGCAACTGTGCCGGTTGAGGTTGCCAATGAAACCTCGCGAGACGCATCTGGGGCGGGGGTCTACCTGCAGGTCGGCGCGTTTGCAAACCCGGATGCGGCTCAGTTGCTGCGTGACAAGCTCAGCAGCATGACCGGTGCGCCGGTGTTCGTGAGTTCGGTTGTCCATCAGCAGCAGATCTTGCACCGGGTACGCCTGGGGCCCATTGACTCCCCCGATGAAGCTGCGCAGCTCGAACAGAGCGTTCGCCTTGCCAATCTGGGAAACCCGCGGCGAGTAAGCGGCGATTAAAGCTGTACCTCGTTAATAGATACACCACGCTGACCTGTACCGTTTTTGCCACACCACCTTTTCTGAGAGCGCAATGACTATCACCACCTTCGTGCACCGGCTGTTCCTCCTAACCGTGCTGGCCGTAGCGCCCACCGCCTGGGCCGAGCCGATCATTCCGTCACCGCCACAGCTGGCGGCCAAATCCTACGTCCTGATGGACGCCGCCAGCGGCAAGGTTCTGGTCGAGAATGCCGGTGATGAGCGCCTGCCGCCCGCCAGCTTGACCAAGTTGATGACGGCTTACATCGCCACCCTGGAAATCAAGAAGGGTCAGATCTCCGAAAGCGACATGGTGACCGTCAGCGAAAAAGCCTGGCGCACTGGCGGCTCGCGGATGTTCATCCAGGTCAATACGCAGGTTTCGGTGGACGATCTGCTGCACGGCATCATCATCCAGTCCGGTAACGACGCCAGTGTGGCGATGGCTGAGCATATCGCCGGTAGCGAAGAGG